>Ga0153966_100050_pt1 | contig 82194 bp, 117 predicted proteins | sample TSFL050MetaG_FD_104738 | JGI IMG/M metagenome (GOLD analysis project Ga0153966, IMG submission 104738) | Attine ant fungus gardens microbial communities from Florida, USA - TSFL050 MetaG | ecosystem: Host-associated > Fungi > Mycelium > Unclassified | place: USA: Florida, Paynes | collected... | reverse complement strand
TGGTGAATACAATACTGTTGTTGCTGTCTATGAAAAGCCAAAGACACCGTCAGCCAGAACTGCTGCAATGTAGGCTGCTTCAACTGGGGAGGAGTATTGCTCACTTGTGATTTTCAGCACCGCCATGGGCGCCACATATGATGACAAGTTGTGGCAGAGGACACTTGATTTCATCAAGGTCCAGATTAGAGACCAAGACTTGCCTTCCTTTTTCGACGGTTTGGCGGAGAACAAGCGATTCAGACGCAGGGTTGTTACCTACTTCAAGGAAGAGTACGAGACTGTGAGTGCTTTGGATCTAGAATGATGATTTGGGTGATTGACACCTTTGTAGCTTGAAGAACGGATTGGAGGAACCTTGATGCTGCAATATCTCGTATGGGTATGTTCAAGTCGCAGTTGCATTGGGACCTGTGGACTAAGTGTCTGGTCGTCTAGACATCGTTCAAATTTTTGTCTACGGAAGAGGATCTGAAAGAGACAGAGGCTTTCTTCAAGGTGAGTTTCGGACTCTTGGGAGACTGGCTACACCCCTGACGGGAAAACAGGATAAAGACACGTCCAGGTATGACTTGACATTGGCGCAGAGCCTGGATGACATCCGAGCAAAGACACAATGGCTGGAGGTGCGTACTCATGTGTTGTCTAGGAATATAACACTAACATTATGGCATTGCAGCGCTCGACAGAGGATCTGGAGGGGTGGCTGGAGCAGTGGCAGGGGTCCTCGTAGAGTAGCACATGACCATGTAACTTGGAACAGCGGTTAGACAATGGGGTCCTTGCCATGCCGGCGTTTGACCCCGTGCGAGATGCTGTCCTGAACTCGCCGATTGAGCACGCGCACGGCCCTCTTTTTCCCCGCCGAGCAACCGACCTCGCTGTCCTCCTCAATGCCGACAGCCCTCAGCTCACTGTTGACGTCCCCCGCCCCATCCCCTACAATCCCCGCACCCGTATCACCCCTCCTGCCTCCGTTCTCGAGCCTCTCACCCCCGCAGAAATACAGACTTTCAAGAGCTATCGCGGCAAGGGTGCTGCCCGCTTGCTCAAGCGTAAACGTGCATCTAGCGATGAGCCAGAGCCCCCCCTGAGCAAGCGACACGCAGGCGACGTCGGCGTCGTCGTCGATCACTGTTCGTATGCCTTTTGAGACAATGAACACAGTCCTTATATCACACACAGATAACTCGCGGCCTGACGTTGGGGTCGTCCAGCGCCAGGAGTCTCCCATCATCGGACTCAAAAACTTCAACAACTGGGTCAAATCAATACTCATCTCTCGCTTTGCCTATCCTGCCCTCCTCAAGAGCACTCATGTTCAAGCGCGGGCCAAAGGCAAGGTTCTTGATATGGGCTGTGGAAAGGGCGGTGACATAACAAAATGGTCAAAAGCCAAAATTCGAGAACTGCTAGCTGTTGGTGTGTGTTTCTCATCGCCATCTTACCCTCGCAGCTCATCCAGAAGATAGACATAGCTGCTGTTTCTGTAGATCAAGCGCGCGATAGATGGTTAAATCAAAAAGGAACAAAATTCGATGCCACATTTGCTGCTCTTGACTGTTACACTGAGCGACTATCTCGAGCATTTCCTCCCGCAAAACTTGTCCAGCCATTCGATGTTGTCTCCATGCAGTTTTGTATGCACTATGCCTTTGAATCGATACAGAAAGCTCGATGCATGCTCGACAATGTGACGCGCTATCTTCGTCCAGGTGGTGTCTTTATCGGCACGATACCCAACTCGGACCTTCTTCTGTACGTCATCTCCTTTCTCAGTGACTTATATGTCCTGATTGTTTAGGGAGCAATTAAACGGTCTGCCAGCTGATCAACAAGATCTGTCTTTCGGCAACGACGTTTACACCATTCAATTTCACGATCGCATAAAACAACCTATATTCGGTCATAAATACAATTTCTTCCTCCGAGACGCAGTGGAGAATGTGCCAGAGTACATCGTCAGATGGGACAGTTTCTGCCGGTAGGTAACAATCGCTCTCTCTCTCTCTCTGGTCCCATCGTATTCACCTATTTCATCCTTCATCACGGGGTATGCAGGATGGCGGCAGATTACAAATTGAAGTTGATATACAAGAAAGAGTTTCATGAAGTTTTCCTAGAAAATCAGGAAGATCCCGAATTTCATTCCTTGATGGTCAAGATGAAAGTCATGGACACGAACGGTGAAAGTTCGATGGATGAAGCACAATGGGAAGCTGCTAGTGCGTTTCTCTTTTTTTTGTTCTTCCCATGCTCGACCATGATTTCTTTTCTACTTGGTTTAGATATTTACATCGCTTTTGCCTTTGAGAAAACGAAGTGATTCCGGTGGGCCGTTTTTTTTCTGATCCTATTATCCTATTCTTTGTGCTTCTTTGTACATCCGTCTTTTTTTTACATTACATGTATATTACGTATGGGAATTTATGGTTGTGCTCGCTGCTCGTAGCACATGAAACTCTTAACATCGTTGGGAAAAAATCTGCTTTACATCCAAAAATTACGCTCCAGCTTGAAATATCACAAACACAGGAGTTATCTAGACATGAAGACGCGTATAACTCCTCTCAAGTCAAATTCAGAGACGAAATCTAGAAGGAAAGAAAGGAGACAAATATCGAGTACATTAGATCGTTGAAACACCGACACAAGAAATGAAACTGTTTGACCGGGAAGAGGGAACGCCGAAAGGAAAGAAGGGGGGAATACTAGTAATATTCGCATGGATGAAAAAGAAGAAAAAAACAGGAATCTCACACAATCACTCTTGACCAAAGCCAACAGTTTCCCTAAAAAGTAGCCAGTCAATATCACACATACGAGAGAGAGGTGAGTGGGTGTACGACTCACTCTACAGCCAACGTCAATTTCTGCTCCAGACTCGCGTAGTCTTTATAAGGCGGGAGATCAATCCGGTTGAAACATGTATGACTTTTCGGCAATTGTGATGGGTCACCCGATTTTTCGATCGTAAACCGTCGAGGACCATCCGAGCCCTGTAAATCCTTGAAACCATTGACGGGTATACGCGACGTTCCAGTGGCAAACTGGAGTAGGCGGGACTTGCGCTCAGGTGGCCACGAACGGACACATTTCCAAAACCATTGAATAACGTCGTCGGTTTGTTCATAACCACGATAATCAGTATATTTAGTCCAGTCGTCGCTGATCGTCCTCGAAATCAGTCCGGATCACGAATGGTAGAAAAAAAAGACAGATACATACACGTCAATCTCAGACATACCACCGATGAGCAACTCCAGTTCTCTCTCATCAAATACATTGACCAGATCCAATGGAATGAGTTCACTGAATCCGGACATGAAAGCATCAAATTGCTCCTTGACGCGCTTGGAAATGCGGTATTCAACCACACAATCGACATAGTCTTTCTTATTCTCCTCAGTCACCTGGATGTCGGCGCCTCCAGGTTTGAGATCCAAAGTCACCATCTCGCCAAATCGATCTTCTGAGGTCGTAAATGTCTCATCAATAATATCCGTGATGTCGTTTTCCCTAGTTACGGTACACGTCAATACTTGTTCTGCCTGATAGCATCGAAGAAGACTTACAACATCCATGTCAAGCCACGATATAACTCCGCATCAACACTCTCTAGGTCGGATAACGTCACCTTTTTCTTGAGTATCATCTTGTAGAAGCTGACAATGAAGTAGGCGTCAAGGAAACGGCGATGGAATATGCCCAGACCCAAGCATCGACCGATGAATTTGAAGTAATTGAGATGTTCGGGGTTCACACCAGAAGCGGGATTAATTTGAAGAGTGTAGTTGTCATGGGCAGAGTATTCAAAGAGACAATAGAACGGGTTAAACATCTCATGAGACAGGAGGAAAAAGAATTCTCTGAAAAGTGAGGAGATTGGCTTCGCAAAAGTTAGGGCAGCAGATGGAAACCCACCTGGAGAGACCTCCGTAATCCAGACCATCCTCGCCGTCGAATTTGATCATCAGTCTCTTCTTCAAATCATAAGGTGCTTGTCTCATGATTTCTGCGTAACTATCCTCGAAAATGTGGTTGCGCCTAACCTTGATTTGACAATTGCCGGGCTGAGCACGCATCGAAGGTTGACTTCGGAAGTAGATAAGCTTCCTCCTAAAGTCTCGCTTGTATTGCGGTACACCTTGATCAAGAGTAGATGGTAAGCGAGGATCATCCCAAGTTGTGGTCCTGGTGTTATGATCGACGAAATAGACTCGTGCAGTCGACGTCAGACGCATTTCCCAACCCGAGGGCAATGGTCCCAATTGAGAAATAGTCTGCGATTGTGATGATCCCTGGCCATTAGGCCCCACTACACGTATGATAGTCTGTCGCCGGGGATCGACCCATGTTGTCGTCCGTGTGTTGTGGTCGACATAATAAGGGCGTCCCTCTGGCGTATATCGCTCCTCCCAACCATGAGGAAGAGCACCCGAGCCAGCAGTCGTAGCACCAGTAGTTGACATTTGGGCAGGGGCGTTTGTCTGTGTCGGAGGTGTGTCGGTGATGCTATTGGTACGGTTTGGTGGATTGGACGCTTCCAACAAGTCATCTGCAAGGATACGTCGTGAATGTTGATCCCGAGCTGCATTTGTCTCATTGTCCTGAGTACTAGTATTGACAGCAGCATTAGCAGAGGGTCGATTCCATGTCGTGCTACGGGTGTTATGGTCAACGTAATACGTGCGACCGAGCGGATCGATGCGCCTTTCCCAACCCGTAGGTAGTGCACCATACTGGTCTACATTTGGATTGAAGTTGCGCATGTTCGGATTCTGGGGCGAAACACTGGCGGAAGGAGCTAATTGTAATGATGCAGAGGAGAGTGGGGAAGGAGCAGCAGAACCAGCTGCAGAGGTGGATAGCTGGGTAGATGACTGTCGTTCTGGCTCTGCTAAGGCAGTTGCCGAGGGAGACGTATTTGGAACAGGCATTGCGACAGCAGCATCACCGGTGGTGGCGTGGGAACTCGGTGTGCGCGAAAGATTCCCACTGACGGTAGGCTGTAGAGTGACATTCGAAGAGCTGGTCGCCTGAGAAGCTCCATCTAGGCTAAGATCTGCAACGGCCGCAGATAGGCTACTTGATGCAGTGGCTGGTCCTTGGTTGCTGATTGGATGATTGGAATTGGGGGTTAGATAAATGATTAATTTCCCATGCACAACCAGATTGTCATTAGACTTTTTGAGGTCTAGAGTGAGCATTTCTGCGAGGCAGGATAGGAGCATTGCGTTGGTGCATCCATAAGTTACGAAAAGCATGGACATTACGCACGATGGTTATCAAGTTCCAGATCCAACACGTCGCTGACTCTGATGTTCACGACACCCAGAAAACCCTGATCCTTCCTCTTGAACTTGCGTTGGTCGAAAATCTGGACGGCGATGACGGATGATTCCTTTACGGTTCTAGATTAGGAGAAGTTTGGGAGAATTGCAGAATATCAAAGTAGGAGAGGCCCACATGTCGAACGACTCATTCCAGTATGGATTCAGAGTCCTTTTGATGACACTTGTTGTATGGGTTTGCTCGGCATCAACAGTGAGGACAGCGAAGGGGTCAGGAAGCCTGAATACATCACGCTTCGACAGGCCATCTGCAGCAACGACTGGGTTTAGATGGATGATTTTTATGGCACAAAGATGAGCTTTCAAGATCAGGAGAAGGACATCGGGGCAGACCGACCTGTTGCTCGTATCCTTTTGTCTCTGTGAGCGCAAAAGAAAGATGAGAAGTTGCTCGGGATGCCAGAGTGGTAGTGCCTACATGGGACGAGGAGGGACAGACATTGCAGATAAGCTTGTGTTTGTGATTTGAACGGAAATGCAAACAGCAGAAGGAAACAAAATGTAGAAAAGGGAGGCAAGTCAATTCTCTGAGAAAGCACCGTAAATCAGTCACATGTCACTGCACTGCCCTTGCTATCGCCTCGGCTCAACCGCTCTGTTATATCAACACCGAGCACATACCCTGGCATGTGAATATTCAGCATTTGTCTACTCACCGGTTATCATAGCAAACATTCAATCGTCTACATTCGAATACACAAGTGGGCTGTGCCACTGCGTAACGGTCGCCAGTACATACTTCCTTATCGAGGTAAAACTTCTCACATTGTTTGCTTTCGCTTCGCTTCCAAATCACTGCTGCTTTCCATGTTACCATGCCGTCCTTACTAACCGAGAACCCGATAAGTGCTGTGAGTGATAGACTCGCACGAGCAATCTTCCAGATTTCACAGTGAAAGGTATTCTAGGCACACAACCACGCTGCTAATGCAGAAGAACACACAAACAATGGTCTTATAATTCTTGCTACGGAGGAACACGTCAAGGCTGCTGAAGCCTTCGCAGCCGCTATTGAACGAAGTCATGATGAATCGGTCAACTCTTTTCCTACTTTACGCATGCAACAATGATCAACCACTCTATTTTTTGCAGGCAAAACGCACCTTGCGCATGCTATACAACGAGCAATTGAAAGAAAGTCGAGAACTCAATCGACGTATTGAAAAACTTCGGGAAGAGGGTAAAGATCCTTCATTACCACAACCTACGACGGCATCCGACATGCAAGCCAAAAACGCCCTGATTCCTCACAGAGCGATGACGTCTTCACCTCAAGCGCCTGGTCGTATGGAATCGCCTCAATCTTTACAAAGAATGACAGATACAGTAGACGAGTCCTTTATGCTCCTAGGTGGTCAGCAGGTAAGTAAAAATGTGCCCCTCGTTTTTCATTGTTTTTCGCATGGACGATGTCAGTCAGAGCCTGGTGATCCATTCAATCAGTTTTGGAATATTATGCAAGGAATGCTAGATACCCTTTCCTCACCAGTGGCATTCGCAACCGCACCCTTAAGCAGCCCCAATGCCTCCAACGCTCCAACTTCATTATCAAATGGCTTGACGCACTCAAGAACGCCACCATCTTCTATGTCTTTGAAGAGCTCAAGCTTCAATGGTGATGCGGAAGTGGGTGAACCTATCTTGACCAGACTTGGACGGAGGATCGGAATGACAAAGGAGAATATTCCAGGGATGAGGCTTTCACACAAAAATTCACAGGTCGATGCATCCTCGGAAGACGACTTTGACGAGTCGTTATTTGACGTCGGTGCGCCTGTTCTTTGTCTCTCCCCGTTCGATCATTCTCATCTATCCAAAGGTGATGATCTATCCGAGTCTTTCCTTGTTATTCCGTCAGGCTCAGAAATAGGGGCGCTGCGAAAGGAGAATACAACTCTGAAGGTTGAGGTGGCTAATTTGCAGAAACGACTCGAAATGGCAGAAAAGGTGCTTCATTTACATGAAAAACAAGATCGACAACTGAGGGATAGTATATACCAAGCAAGGAGAGAGGTTAGCCTCCATTATCCTTATTCGCTTTGTTTTGCTCCTACGATTTCTAGGCCCAAAGAGTAATGGGTAGTTCGATGCAACAGCGAATAGGCCCTGACCTGGCCAACCTTAACCTCAATGTTACACCACCAGTATCCACACCATCTACCCTCCCATCTAGTCGGGAGAACCAATATCTGCAGAGAATCAAAGAGTTGGAGAACGATGTCCGACAAGCTCGGGTCGAAAATGAGAAAAATGTGCGTACATCATGCAGATGCTTCCATGTATTTCGCTGATTTGACATACAGCAAGCGATGATCAGGAAGTATCGCGAACGATGGGATAAACTGAAGGAATCTGCTAAGCGGAAAAAGGAAGCGAAGGCTGCTGCCGCCGCCGCGGCATCGCCGGTGAGGGAGCGCATCGTGGAAGAACCCGAGGCCGAAGAGGAGTTGGACGACACGTAAATTAGAACTTTGTTGTATCGTTTGTACTGTCAGTATACTGTATGGCTTTCCGTGTAAATGTACGATGTATGAAAAATTGTAAGTTATGCGAAGAGGCCAAAGTCGACGATCGTTAGTGACCGAGCAAATTCGTGGAAGTAGTGGGTTGCCTGCAGAGAATCTGCCTCAGACATCACTCCGTTTGCTGCTACGAGAGGAATGTTAAACGTCGCGAGCAGATCAACGTTCTTTGCTTGTACACGATACAATGCCATTAGAATTTTCACAGTATCCGGTGTTTCTGGGTTGGATTTCTTTATCAACTGGGTGCCCTGAAGGACGATCGCATGTGGTGTAGTGTCTCCTCGGACATTGGGTATTCCACCAATCTGTTCTATCTCAGCTTTCTCAGCATCGTTGTCGTGCGCCAAAGCATCAAAGTGAAATCTTTCAAGGAAATTTAGTGAGGATAGATTGCTTTATTTCTTGAAGCACTTGCTCTATTGCTTTCTGGCCTTCAGATTCTGGGACGGTTTGCAGTACTTCAACAACAATGCTGATGTCATTGGATCGGAAAATGAACACCTCTTGGTTATCGGGCAATGGGCGAAACGTTCTAATGACCATTACTTCATTGCAAAGGAGCGGCAGGAGTCATCTCACGATACATCTATGAGATCCTTGGGTGCCTCAACGGTGATAGCACCACCAAAAAGACTACGAGTGACAAGGGATACTGACATGTGTGGCTAGCCAGATCTTGATACACTGCCAGGGCTATTGTACACGTGACTACATTAGCTAGTCACGGGAGCTCTTATTTATGGACTCCAACGCGTTCAACGTTACAACGATGGACTCAAGGCGGCGTTCTGTGATGCAGCTCGCAGGCGACGCTCACGGGAATCGGTCAAATATTCCAGTACCTTCCACTACTAAGAAACCCCCAGCTAATCCCCGCATGTCTCTCGCTGGATCTGCCATGCGTGCCCCCAACTCTTCACTTTCACTCAATGTCCCCGGCTCTGCCTTCAAGTCCTCAATGATGCGCTCGCAGAATAATCCACTGCTTGCAAGTGTGTCAAAGACAACACATGGGCGAACACCACTTCACAAGTACGTTCTTTTTTTGTGGTCAGCGGCTGGTGGCCTGAAGAGATCTCTCTTGTAGCGCACGACGACCTTCGATATGGTCTGGTGGGAGCCAAAACCAACAACAGGGAAATCAACCATTCAAAGATACTCGTCCACTCCGCGATAGACAATATCAAGCCAAGATGAGACACGACATCTTCGTCTTTCTCCAGAGCGCAGGCCTCGAGATCGCACCCAGTACTCTGAACAACATCCAGGGAAAGGAATATCGTACTATATTCGAGTTTCTTGTCTTGAATCTTGATCCTGCTTATCCATTTTCGAGCGGCAGGTTTGAGGATGATTTTGCGCCCGCGTTGAAAGCACTCCGTTATCCTTATTCTCATTCGTTGGACAACAGATGGCTTGCTGCACCGGCGAGTATGCACTCATGGCCTCCACTACTGGGTGTACTACACTGGTTGGTGGAAATGTGCAAGGTAAACTCAATGAAACCGTCAATGTCTGTCGACTGACACTCCGTTAGCTCCGGGACGAATATTTCTCTAGTGGACATCCTACTCTGCAAGATACTTCACGGATACCTGAGGAGTTTGAGGACCCGATGGACCATCAAGCACTTGCATTCCAGTATTATGAACATGCGTACGAAATGTGGTTGAATGAGCTGGATGAATTTGTGGAAGCTAATGAGGACCTTGATTTTCGCTACAGTAAGCTCAAAATCTTCTCTTGTCAAGATGCATTTGAGCCATGACATTAGATAAGAAAAATGAGAAAGTAGAAAATGACTTACAGGAGCAACGGGAAAAGCTCAAGGCAGCTAAGTTAGAGCTTCAAAAGCTCAAATCATCAGAAGTAGGTCACTTTCTTCAACGACAGGATTTGATATCTTGATTAATTACTACAGCCTCCACGACTGATATTGGAAAGGGAACATAATACCCTCGTCCGTGATCGTGAAAAATACCTTGGTATTTTGAAGCGATATGAGTCACGAAGGGAGAAAGTCAAGGAGGTGATCGCATATGAAAAAGCAGAAAAGGTTACACTGAGTAAGTTTGACGTTCAGGTGAACTTTCTGATTAGACCAATTCAATAGAGTCGAAACTTGAGGCACTGACAAACACTCTTACACATCTGACAAATGTCGTGCGGGAGCAAAATCTGACCCCTGAAGAGGTGGCCAAGATGAACAACGACCATGAGCAGTTATCGAAGAATCTTGATGAGCTACGACAGCGTATGGCTGATACACACCGTCACGTCATGAACCTGGAAGTTAGTGTATCTAATAAACTAAGCTCAGCTGAAGATGCCCTAGAGAAATACATTCATCTATTGGTTTCACTCGAACTGTATCCAACACCCCCACCCCCCCTGGATAACGTAAATCTGGCCCTGGAACTGAATCCTGCGGCTTCAACACCTCAAGATCTACTGCAAGGAGCAGATCTACGGAAAACGGTCAGGCCAATACTCAGTTCAATCGCTGATGCTAGACGAGCGGAACGAGCAGATTCGGAGAATGAGAAGATCAAAGTTGAGGCCGAACTAGATAAAATTATCCAAGAATGTGAGAACTTGGAAGAGGAGATCTTGGAGTTGGAAAAAAGAGCCAATAGCGTCAGCTACCAGGCCGATGAAATACGTGATGCACGCTGTCTTCTGAATGTTCCGTGTTTTAGATCACTAACCCTGGTCCAGGCTGCCCAACGAGATGCAGTAATTGCTACACAGGACATTGATAACCTTGAACATAATATCGCCCAAGCTAAAGCCGCAGCGATTGCAAACGGGACAGGTGTCAAGTCACGACTTCAGAATTTGGAATTCAGGTGGGCCACTTATATCTGCTCGATTGTATGACCTGACATACGTCGCCGAAACAGTTATCGTGAGCAGATCGACAAGTTTGCAAGGCTGAAAGAGGAAACCATTCGTTCCATTGTCAAGAATACCCATGATATTGTGGTCTTCAAAGAAGAGGTGTCTCGGCATTTACTTGAGCTTCGTGATTTTGCAGAAGCGGAGTAAACAGATATCTAAATAGTCCTATATTTATTTTGCAAAGTTTTTTTTAGACAAGTTGTCCAGGTTCTCTATTGATGGTTTTGTACAGTCTATTGGAATGTTTTGGTCGTGTGTGTTCCATGTACTTGCATTTGCTCCTTTTTATTATTATTGATGCTTCATTGCAGCATCAAAATCACATGGTTCTATTTTCAGATTGTCACCCCTGACAATACATGGTACAGTCCTTTGTTTCCATCTCGACTTGTTACTCACCTTCAGCGGTTCTCAGCTTCAGGTACTCAAATCGTCTCCGCTCTCTGGTTACAACAATTCTTTCTCGACGCCCATAATGCTGAGATTCATAACACCGCCCTCATTCTGTTGTCCTCCGAAACCATGATATGATCCTCTCTTTTGCCGCCAGACTGTACGAATCGGACAACCACACACACGTTGCATACGATCCACTGCCTATGGATGCCTAGAATGTAGCCGTTGGCATCCGAGTCGACAGCTGTGCACTAATTGAGTACTATCATTGTCGTCGGAGTGTACCTGGGCGCATAACTCTCTTTTATGACATGAAACATAGTATCTTTCTCCGTGCGTCTTGTCGCGGAACTCTGTGGATTGTCATGAACCTCTGGAACTGTTGCGGACAAATCTTTGCCGATGCCCGACTCTCTCCCTGTAGTTGACAGCCCAAGGGGAGCTTATCAGAGCACTGCCTATCTTGCAACGCAAATGAAACTGCTGTGATCCACTCCGGCGCTCTACAGCCATAGAGCCTATCATCATGACTAGTTCTCCTTTTGGTAGCTCCCGACGCATCATTTTGTTCCTTGTCGGCTTTATGCCTACCTATTACGGCAATGACGCCTTTCATTAAACTCATCTAGGGATCAAAGGCACAGTATCTATCGCTTGTACACTGTCACCGAAGTGAACAAATTTACTTTTCGTACCAAGTATTTAATGCACTGCAAGTTGGAGGACTGTTGGTGAGTTCACCAGAGTTACTCATTTCCTATCCCTTTTCATTGTCGACTGTGCTCTTCCATTGCCATGTCCACTGAGGTTCGCCATCTTGATCTGCCCCAGACACTAGACATAGAGTCAGGGCATCATGAACCCTGGTCGCTGCAGACGGTCAGCGAAAAATCCTCGCTACCAAACACCCCTTCTTCGCAGACTTTAGCCTCGAACAGTAAACCGGGCTCTGTATATCCCTTGGGAGAAAAGTACGAGATTAAACTCGAGTCGGAGAGCCCACCAAAGCCCATATCTGCACCCAAGCCAACAAAGAAAAAGGTATCAAGATGGATACTTTGGGACCTGTGGTTCAACACCTATAGGTATGAGAATACCTCGTATTTCAACAGCTGGGTTTTTTTTTACGAGATTTACAGAAAGTTTTTTGTTTTTACCTTGTGCTTCAATATGATCGGTCTCGGTCTTGCAGCATCTGGTCATTTCCCGTATGCTGTCAACTATGCTGGTAGCATTGCCATTGCAAACTTTAACTTCTCCATCTTAATGAGGAATGAAGTATTTGGACGCCTTTTATATTTATTCTTCAACACACTCTTCGCAAAGGTATGTTACCCCCCATTTTCCCAATCGATGAGAATTGACCAAAAAATGCTTCTACTTAACAGTGGCCACCTCTCTGGTTCCGTCTGGGAATCACATCTGCGCTTCAACATTTGGGGGGTATTCACAGCGGTTGTGCACTCTCAGGCATTGCTTGGCTTGTGTTTAAAGTTGTCAATAACTTTAAGAAGATTGATATCACACACCCCGCCATTCTAACCCTGGGTTTGGTGACACTCGTTGCGGTCATCCTCAGTTCCATAGCTGCAATTCCTTGGGTCAGAAACACACACCATAAGTAAGTTTTCTTGATCGATTGTCGAGAGTAATCTGATATTGATATCCCACCCCTCAAGTGTCTTTGAGCGCCATCACCGTTTTATTGGGTGGATCGCCTTATTCTGTACTTGTACGCCATTTCCCCCCCCCGGCAGTTCTCTTTCCAATATCAGTTGACGATCATGGTATAGGGGCATTTGTCATTCTCGGAGACCTTTACGTCCCGGAAACTCAGACATGGAATCTGAGTGGAGCCCATATCGCCAGACAACAGGATTTCTGGTTTACCATTGGTATGACAGTCGTGTAAGTTTTCACTCCTTTACGAATGATATATATCACTTACACCAATATATGCAGCATCGCTCTACCATGGTTCTTTATTCGCAAGGTTCCCGTAGAAATCGAGTTGGTATGTATTATTTCTACCTCTGAAGCAGTATAGCCGTTTGGCTGATTGAAACATGCTCTTTGAAAGCCCTCGTCAAAGGCTGCCATCATCAAATTTAAGCGTGGAATGCAGCAGGGTCTCCTAGGGCGTGTCAGTCGCTCGCCTATATGGGAGTACCATCTCTTTGGTATCATCAGTGAAGGAACGCAGGCAGATTTTCATTACATGGTTGCTGGTGTTCAAGGTATCTAGCCCCCGTTCACTTAGCTGTTTCATGCACTCAGCATTTGTCCTTATAATAGGTGACTTTACGAGGAGCTTGGTCAAAAATCCCCCGAAAGCGCTTTGGACAAGGGAACTCAAGGTAAATTTCTGTCACTTTATGCCATTTGGAAAGGACATATCAGCCTCCTCCAATACTGGAGATACACAAACCGTCTTTGCTTCGTCTTCCTGATCCAGGATTCATGCTTAATCTCACCTTTTCTTTTTACCAGCTCGCCGGCGTCTCGAATTCGTCCAAACTGTACAAACGCGGTATCCGTATCTGTACCGGGACTGGTATCGGTGCCGCCTTATCCACTTGCATACAATCACCTGATTGGTCAGTAAGCTTAACCAGATGGAGAATATCATAACTGACAAATGTATAGGTATTTGATTTGGATAGGTATGCGAGTATCACGCAAGGGTTTCTTGGCAATATGTTGAAAAAAACTCCTTTTGTCAGGTTCAGACCAAGAGAAAACTTTTGGTCCTACTATTTCCGGGCTTATCCAGAGACACATGGACCCGGACCGCGTATGTCTCTGGGACACCAAAAAACGGGGAGGGAGGCCCGATACTATGAAGTTATTGAAGGAGATATATGAATCTTGGAATGCTGAAGGTGAGCCTCCGTCGGCGAGAAGAATCTCCGGATCAATCTCAAATGATCATTAGTGGTGTTTATTACCTCAAATTATACCGGAAACTCTGAGATTATGCAGGGTTGCAAGGATGCTGGGATCCCTGCATTTGGAACATTATGGGATTTCGTAAGTCCTTTTTGTTGGTGATTTGTGGTGGAACTGAAAATTTTGTGTTTTGTTGCTAGTGACCATGTTTGTTGCGCTTTTGTTTTCGTCCTGCACCGCCAACACCGATCATGGGCACATTGCTCACAACAAAAATCCTTTCGGAAACTGTTTTATATATCCTTCACGATAGCTGCTTAATCTATCATAAGATCTCACCCCTCGGAAAATTCTGTAGACAACCGGAGTTCTCGTAATCTTTTTTTTTAAATCATCGATTTATTACACGGAGCAGGCAGGCCGGGAATTCTCGTAATCAACCATGTCAACAACTAGATCCACATATATATATATACGTGTGTGTGTGTGTTATACTTGCAAGTGACTCCAATACTGCGGCCATCAGTGATATAAAATTAGTACACGGATAACACAGAACGATGATGGGCAGACACGTGTGGGGAAAATGACGGTGCTCAAACAAAAGTCCAGCGGGGTTCACGATGAATCTTTAAAGAACGGTCTGGTGATCTCATCTTGCATGTGGGAGTCTAACACGTCAATCATATTGACTGATGTTCTTGAAGCTTAAAGGCCAAAAAAGTCCTTGCTCTATTTTGTTGACTTGCGAACACCACATGCATTCATTTTTTTTAGAAAGCCTTATTAAGTAAAGTTAGTTTCGATGATAACCACAGCTCTAGAGCTCAAGAACCCTACCTAGTCCAGCAGAGATTTTTGATCGGCGATGAGTTAAGAATGGTCCTCCGACTTTCGGAATTCTTCGCACACTCTCTCTCTGGCGCGCACGCGCTTATTTCAAATACGGATACGAAGGGTTGTACCTCTGTCAGGCCAATTCTGCAAATCCACTGCTCCTCCTTGTACCATTCATCAACCATTTCAACTCCACATATCAGCCCCACGTTGCTTCTCGATTTCGGCATCTCAACTTATTTTTAATTTCAGACCATCTTTGAGGTACACGCATGTGATAAGAATAATGATGTGATCTTCAATTCTTGTGAGAACCGATCTGTCAATCTTATCGGTTCTTTTCTTGTTCTCTTCGATCTTTGCGGACGGGTATCGTGCGATGTGATGCTCTTCTTTACAGGTCAACTCTGTTGGACTCATGACAATCCTCCACGGTGTGGAAAAGCCAAAAGCAGACGCTTTCCATTAGTCTGAAGAAGAGATTCAAATTAAGCCGAGGGCTGAGACGATATCGACAAAACATGCAGCAGACTTTTCTCCAAAAAGACAAGACTATTCAACCTGCCTTACATCAACGTCGTGCCAGCGTGCCACCCAGGTCATGTCAACACAAGAGGTTAACTCCACCAAAATAAACCATCCAATCCGCACATACAAAAAAATGCTAGACATCTACCATTAACAACTGAACTTATGAGGACCAGACGGACTACTTATGATGTATTTATAGACTACTTACGCTACGAACTTTTTAACGATGACACTGACAAGGGACATTACAGACTATGTAGTCCGTGTGGGCGATGAAAGGGGGACGGGCAATAAAGGGAGGTTTGGAAAAATTATCAAACTTTCACGGTATACAGATAACAATCACCGAAAAGTTTTGAAAAGGGATGAAAGGTAGTCACGGAAACGAGGAGGAAAATGAAAAGAGACCGAAAAGCCAAGAAATTAAAGACAATGAGAGTTGCCCAGGGCATAAACAGAGTTGGGTGGAGGATGAAGTCTCGATAAGATAAGAGACTCTAGTAACGGAATGGGAAATTCAAGTAAATAAATAGAGAGGGGAAAGGAAGAAGAATATGGTACAAAAGAAGAAAAGGGGGGATAGATGATACAAATCAAGAACAGGCTCGGTGTGGGAAAGAGTAGGTATGGGCAGAACAGATGAAAAGAAATGGTCGGAGACAGACAGACCGAGACGAAAAAAGACGAGGAACGGTGAGGTCGTCCAAGTATACGGATCAATGGTCATTAGGAGACACAAGCCGCAGCTACCGTTGCAGTCACGACACCAGCGTCGATTCCTACGCCCGGTCCGGTACCTATGCTTACAGTGATAGGGCCCGTAGTCGCAAATCGTTTATGACCCCAACGAAGTCTCTTTGGTTTGGTAGTTCCAAATTGTAATTCACTCTCTGGGGAGTTCGAGAAGGACACAATGTTCATGGTGGAATCAAGTCTGGGCGGAGGCGACCAGAAAGCCGGTGAACCCGGTCTTGTCGCTGTCCCAAACCCATACACTCGTCCCAGTCTACCACTAACAACACTAGCATACGACGAGGGCGAACCTGAGGCGGAGCCGGAGTCATCAGAACCAGACCTTGAGGATTCAGAGTCAGATCCAGCGCTTGACGCTGTCGACCCCGGTTGCTGCGGAGTCATAGAGTAACCCCAGCCATGATCAGGAGAAGACGAGGGTAAAGTTGCGAGGTTTCCGTTCTCGTCGAAGCTTGCACAGAACTGTTCCAGGACTTGACCACCTTTACCCATCCAGATCCATTTACGGCCGGGTTTGATCTGCGTATTCGGTTTCAATACTGCGCCTCGTTTACTCAGCTCCGTTACAATTTTGGCTATGTTCCGAGTATCCTGTAGGAAGAACAACTCAGTTTATAATGACGATCAAAGATATAAATAGCATTCGATGGTTATGGGAAGTGAAAAATTTAAGCTCAAAGTGAATCGTGGAATGGGTACACCGCAGCAACGGATGGATACTGAGAAGAAGAAATATATAACTCACGTCGATGCCACTATGTTGCCGACCCTGAAACGTTGGCAGACCGAGAGCCTTGAGTTGAGCAGGTATGTTGAGTGATCTACGAACTGGTGGGATAGAGGCCTAAACCAACGTTGATGATAGTGTTATGACATGTTGTGACACATGTCAATGAGAGTGGACCAGGGGCAATAGCCGGTGTGGAAGTGTCCAAGAATGGCATGAAAATTTCACACCATCAGAAACAAATATGTCGCAATGGGTGGACAGGCAATAATTGGAGGGGAGCAATCGAAAGGATTAGCGAATAATTGAGCGATGTGATTGACACAATTTACCTTCGCAGAACCACTTGGGGCAGCAGCAGAATGGGTGTTGAGCAACTGCATGACGGACATCCGGACGTCAAGGATGTCGCCTCTGAGCCATTCGGGCATGGGGATCTAGGCAGTCATAATCCATGCATGCAAATATTGCAGTAGAGATTGATGCGCACCTTTGAGATGAAACACTGCTTTACGACAAAATCGCGGACGTCAAAGGGTCCGTCGCTACACCAACAAAAGCGGACGAGGCGTTTGCCAGTGAGGTTGTCAATGAGGCCATTCTCAACCAGGAACGCGCGAACGGACTTGAGGACTTGAGGAAACGAAGGTGCAGTATCAACTTGCTCCTTTGAGCGAGTCAGTAAAGTCAGGTTTCAAAGGAGGTAGTGTAGGAAAGCAGGGAATAAGACAAACCTGTGTTATCCCCGTAAGCCCTGTACAAAAATTTGAGAGGATGGGTCGCCAGGAGGGCCGGACAAAGCTTCTAAATTCGTCGACGACTTGGAGGTTGCTCGTTTTCATGGTGCAATCTGAGTCTAGCCATTTCATTAGGCAGATAGGAAATTCCTGTCTGTTGTCAGACCATGGTTACGGGTGCTACATGGAGAAAGCAGCGCGCACGATGATTTCATTCGGATAGTCAAAACCTGTACCCTGGAAGCAGGTAGCCTCGACGTCGAGGACGAGAAAGGCATCATAGGATTGGTGAGGATGAGAAACAAGTGGAGGGCTTTGGTGAGCATCGTCGGGGACGTCGGGAGGTCGGGGGATGTAGCGCATGGTTGTGGGAGGGCAGACTATAGGCAGACTCTAGGCAGACTACAGCATTTGAGGGCACGTTGTAGCACTGCCTAAAGTTCAGACGAGGCTTTTCAGCCTGCTCACGTGCTCTCTTTTCCCTCCATGCCCGACGACCTCGACGACGACTTTGTCCCAGACCTCAACGATAGCTTTGTCCCAGACATCAGCGAAGACCATGTCATTGAGCCGGAGCAGCCTGCGCTGCCCGCAGTGGCGTTGAAAAAACGGAAGCGCAGAGAGAAAGAACAGCAGTCCAAGGTGCATTCTCTATTCTTTCTTTTTTTTTCTCGTTTACCATCTGCTAGAAAAAAAGAAAGCTCACAAAGGCCGTAGGGCCAGTTTTGGACTCTGTCGCTGATCAGAGTCCTGTGCAACTTGCAAGCTATCTCGTGGAGATGCAAGCCAAGACCTTTCCCAATCACACGGCTATAGAGCTCAGTGATCTCGAGATCTCTGGTATGACTTTTTTTCCGGCTGCTATCTTACCATCTACTAACTGTGCTAGTCAGACTCCGTCATTGCAGACACCACTGCCTGGACTGGGACCAGGACTCTTGATCAACTTGTCTCCTTTATCATTCAAAGTGCGCTCGCTCAATACACCAGATTTACCTCATAGCTCAGACTGTCTTTCTTAGTTCTGCCTACGCTTCACAAGCGGCTGGGTCAAGCCTCCAAGTCAAATGGAGCACCGACTCTACTTTTTGTTGCAGGTGCTGCTCTGAGAGTCGCCGATGTCACACGAGTCTTGAAGGATAAGAAACTTCGCGGTGAAAAAGGCGGAGATGTCGCCAAGCTATTTGCCAAACACTTTAAACTTTCTGAGCATGTCTCGTATCTCACAAGAACCAAAGTTGGTACCGCGGTAGGTACGCCTGGTCGGATAGGCAAGTTACTCTGCGAAACGGGTGTGTTTTTGTTGCATCCTCAGGCCAAGAGTGGTTCATAATGTGTCTGTCCTCTTAGATGCGCTGTCTATTTCCCAGCTCACTCATATCATCCTCGATGTCTCCTACGTCGATGCAAAGAAGCGCAACCTACTTAGCCTTCCAGAAACCCGTGATGAGATTTTCAAAATGGTCCTGGGTGCGCCTCAGGTGCTGAAGGCTATCAAAGAGGGACGAATCCAGATTGTGTTCTTCTAGTTCGTTAAAATACACCAAAAGATCAAAAGCCTTTCGGATTTGTCCTGAGTGTGAGCTGGTCGAAAAAAAAACTGATGAGTCCTTGTGTCCCAAAATCCAGATGAATTGCATACTCTTGTCCATTTTGGTACCTTGTGGATGCCTTTTCTGTATCCTTTTGCATGCGGACTGAAGATTGTGTACTTGTCCTTGGCCGGCATCTCATGCTCTTTCGGTAATTCCAATGCACGGTCCTAACATATGTCAACGAAAGACCAACCTTGAAATAAATAAATAAAAAGCGCACGAGGGCATGACATCGGACACCACTGGCTCGGACGGCCTCAATGACATCGTCTACCTTTTTGAGCCGCGACCGAGCATTGGCCTTGCGGGTTGCCGAAAGCTTCCAGGGTGTTTTCCTGGGCACGATGGAGTCAGGAAGACAGAAGGGAAAGAGAAAGTCAGTACCATAGCAAGCCACTCAGGTTGACACTCGAAGGTCTAAACATGGAGGAGAGATGATCCGTGGGAAAGTGAGACTTGTTCACTGACCGCGATAGAATGGCTCAGGCTCAGGTGGCGACCCTCCAGAATGGCTCATTTTCTGCTTTCCAGAAACCTGACCTTCAGGTCATAAACAGTTTCACCCGCTTCGCCAGCGGCATGATTCTCCCTCCACCAGAGATCAAAGGTCCGTCTGCTCACCACCAAAACACCAAATGTAGCTCTGACTTGTATATATTACTCCAGCTGTGATCCAAAAAACTGCAAATTTCGTCGCCAACTCACAGAACCCACCCCTCTTTGAGGACAAAATTAGAGAGAACCAGCGTTCAGATCCTAAATTCTCGTTCTTGAATCCCCTGGACCCGTATTATGCTTATTACCAGGACAGGCTTGACAGGCTCATGCGAGGAGAAACACTGGATGATGATGCAACCCCAACCCCCGGCGGGACGGGTTCTGCCACACCTGGTGCTGGTACTGCAGGAGGTGCCGAAACAGATGCTGTGGATATTGGTATCGAGCCTCCAGTTCCAGAGTTTACCTTGGATATACCAAATCTCAGCACTTTTGACCTGTACGTTATCTCTAGCTGCTTTAGCACTCGAACATAGGCTTGACTCAGCTCTACGCTCACAGGGACATTATGAAGCTTACAGCACTATTTACTGCTATTCGGGGTCGTATGTTCCTTGCCACACTTTCTGCAAGGGAAGGACGCAATTACCAGTTCGACTTCCTTCGGCCAACACATTCGCTCTTTGGATATTTCAATCGTCTAGTTGAACAGTATGGTAAAGTCCTTTACCCCAACAAGGACATGCTCCAGCAGTTGAAGGAAAAGGCACAAGAAGGGTCGATGTGGAAAATGTTGGAGCAGGCTAGGCGTCATGCCAAATGGCAGAGGAATAAGCGGGAAAAAGATCAGAAGAGGAAAGATGACCAGGAAGCTGAACGAAGCAAGTAGTCCTTCGTTTCCCTTCTCAAATGTCCCAACTCACTTTTCAATCCTAGTCGCATTCGCCGAAATTGACTGGCACGACTATGCCATAGTCCAAACCATTGAATTCACAGCTGCTGATGCAACTTCCGAGCTTCCTCCTCCTATGAGCGTGCAAGAAGTCGAAAGTATGACACTGGCTCAGAAACGCATGGCAGCAATGATCATGGAAAACACTGTTGAAGACATTGAAGCTCACCGTGCGCGCCAAGCTGAAGCTGAGGCTCTTGCCACTGCTGCCGTTCAAAGTGTAGGTAAAGTCACCGTGGTTGATGAAGTAGAGGAAGATGCGACTATGGAAGAGAGTGATGACGAGATGAACGAGGAGCGGAGGAGGGAAGAGGAAGCAGAGAGACAGAAAGAGTTGGCGAGAGCGCATGCCTTGCAGCCCACAGTTGGTCCTATGAAGATTCGTACAGACTATGTACCAAAGAGCACGTCCCATTATTATTTTCCTTCCGTTTTCGGGCTGATTTGTTTTATCTAGTCGGTGCAAAGAACTCTAAACCAACGATGACCACTTGTTCCATTTGTGGTCAACAAATTCCGGTGGACGAACTCCAAGAACATATGCGGATTGAACTTCTCGATTCCAAATGGAAAGAACAGCGCGACGTGCTTGAAGCTCGGAAAGCACAAGCTTCTGAGCTCCAACGCGGTGCGAATGTTGTTTCCTCACTCAAGAATCTTGCTCGTACTCGTGTTGACATTTTCGGTTCTGAAACGGACGAAGAAAGACGGAAGAGGGAGGAAGAAGAAGAACGGGAGAAGAGGAAGGAACGAGAAAAGGTTGTTTGGGATGGTCATACTGCTTCAAAAGCCAATACTTTGGACAAGTACTCGACAAATGTCAACTTTGACGAACAGATTGCTGCTATTCATAGAGCCAAAGGTCTAGGGCCGTAGGTCATCTTTCCTGCTTTTTTCCAGCTCTTGCTAATTGAGCACAGTGCTGAAATAAATGCAATAGGTCCAGGCATTGGACCTGCTGCAATTCCACCACCACTCACGTCTCTTCCACCTCCACCTGCATCCCTCCCTGCACCTCCTATCCACCACCCCAATGCCACTGTCTCTGCTGGTCCCACACCTGCATCGATGCGTCCGTCAACCAACACACCAGCCCCTGTGATACTTCCGCCGCTTCACTATCAAGGTCTTGATGCAGCTCAACCGTTTGGATACTCTCCACCACCGATCACACCTGGATCGGCTAGTCATAAGGCAGCATTGGCAGCTGCTAATGCACAAGTGCAAGCCGGAATGGTTCGTACGGCAGATCAGATGCTTGATGGTGATGGATCAGAAGTTCCACCACCAGAGGATCTTATTCCACCAGCTAAACGACAACGTGTTGCAAAACTTCCTGGTGGGAATCTCTACCGTGAGGAAGATTGGATCGAGATGCATCCCTATCCAATCTCGCTTCAAGTTCAGCTTCCTCATGATTCTACCAAGCCTGAATGGAAATTGGATGGGGGTGTTGTGCTTGTGCCGGACTTGCCGATGAATTTGTTGATTAGTACACTTAGGGACAGGATTCGGAATGTGACGGGGAGTGCGTTGCCCGCGTCGAGAATGAGAATATCGTATCAGGGCAAGATGTTGACCAACTCGAGTACGCTTGGTCATTACAACTTGGAGGATGAGGATATATTAGTGTTAAGCATTAGCGAGCAACGTAAGAGGTAGTACATGGCTCAGATAAGCGAAGATTTCTTTTTTCTGAAAAAGTTTTGGGTCTTTCTCCCACCAAATCCCTACTAGAAATGTACCCTGATTATAATATACAAGTGATGCGTTGATGAAGTGGGGGGAAAAATTACAATCAGAAACCCCAAAAATGAGAAATAGGAGCAGCCAAGTGACGAATGGAAGAGTGAAAGGGGGAATTAGCACGGGGCGGTGAAAGTGCCCAGAGAAAGGCACCGGCGAATAAATCAGGCAGGATTGTCCGAACTCGGACCGAGCTGAGCAAGGTCGAATAATAACAGAATAACAGATGGAACTCTGTGACCCACATCTTCATCAGCTTTTTTCGTCCTCTGATGGTTGCCAGAAAAAAAAGGAAGAGATACAGCTAGCAAAAGGACGACACAGCCGCTGTTTCACATGTTTCTCCACTTGTTTTGGCGGCAAAGTCTAAATCAGAGTCGGAACGCATGCGTATATGTCGACCCCTAGCAGATGACGACGACGACGACGACGGTGGGTGTAGAGAAAGAGCACGACGATGGTTTGGAGTGAGATGGAAATTGCTGGGGTGATTGAGGGGATAAGCGCTGAGGCTCTGACTAGATGCACACCGCCTGGGCTCGCGAGATGAGCTGATCACGATGGGCGGGGAAGATGGGGCTGCTGCAGGACGAGATCGAAGAGAATGAACATGCCTGAGGCTGCTACCGTGTTTGAGGGAGCCGTTTTGGCTGGGTGAAGATGTGCGCATGGGCACGGGGACGGTGTCTTGGAGCCAGAGGTTGTCCTGCTCAGTGATGATGTGGGGGGCTTCGCTAGGGCAGTTGAATACTGGTGAGGTCAGGAATGGGGAGGCAACGAGGGAGGGTGGAACAGGAGCGGATTTGAGTTCAGGCAGAGAGAGACCGAAAGGCATTGTGGATTAGAAAATCTGTAAAACAAGGAGATGCTATATAGACCATTTGTGCTAAAAATATACTTCATCTGTCTCGGCTACCCAAAGCGGCAATAGAGGAGACCAAACAGCAGAAGAAGTACAATGCAGGTGGTCCCATCCAGGGCTGTGCAGGATCTCGTGCGACGCATCTCCGGTGCAGCCGGCGCTCGTCTCTCTTTGGCCTTTGCACTTTTCTCCGCCTGGCTTTCCCTTGCCGCCGACCCCATGTCCAGTCTCTGGCTACTGGTCAGAGTTTCAGAGTCTGTCAGCAGCTCCGCACCAGGTCGTTTGCATTGTGGGCACACCCATGTCCTGGATCTGTACAACGCATCGCTCAAGTCTCGACGGGGACGATATCAAAACCACTCACAGTCGTGCCAGTCGCTTTCTTTCAGCTACCGGATACTCGATTGAACCCACTCCCATTGCTTCCTGACCCTTGAGCGTAAAGAATCCCTGAAGCCCTATTATGGCTGTGGCGAGATAGTCACTGTTTGCCTCCATCTCCAATTCATTGTCTGACTCACCTGTCCGTATCCCCCAGGCTGGTTGCCATAATTCTTCATGGTCTACATCGTCGATCAGCACCAGTCGATCGTTCAACTGCGCAACACCTAAGACACCCACAATTTGTGAAACTGACACAGATCTAAAATGGCACCAATTTCATCGATCTCCTGTGCACAAATAAGGAGCCAACGGCTGACTCACCTTGGTATTCAACTCAAATCTTCCATTTGGAGTCAGCATCATGATGCTTGGCGGTCGAAAAGGGTATTCCGCAGGGAGCAGAATCCTAAAGTGATAAAGCCCGCCTTCAAATTCGGTGCCTGGCGATCCTCGTAGTGTACAGTGCCATTCCTAGTCAAATAAAATTTGAGTCAGTCTCCGCTTGTCAACGGATCGGTGGCTACGATATGAAACAAAGGCTCCCGTGTACACACAAAGATATCGTCCTCGAGTGGAGCGGCGGTATAATCAGTGCTGGGGTCATTTGCAAGCTCACGCGCTTCTTGCATAATACGCTTGACGGCTACACAATTTAGGTCTCAGTCAGATTTTCCAAATCGAGAAGGACTGGAGTCGACGAACCAGAATTATTCTTGTTCAGAGCTGGCATGGCGAATGGTAGATGGAACACAGCACTTCAATATATATAGAATTTATATGAAAGAAACGAGCGGGTCCAGGAGATAGGATATAGAAATGCAGCTGGAATTTTCACGCCGTGTTCACGTCGTATCAACTTGGGTGTCTTAATGGTCTGTCCGCAATCGAATGATTGAAACGAGACGTTTCTTTGTCACAAATTACAAATTTCCGCTTCCCAAAGAGAAAAAGGGTTCCAAGTAAACGGCAGCAGTAGCAACGTGTAGGATGGTGGTGATATAAAGACAAGCTAGGCTTGTTGGTCAACGTGGAACTATCCTGTATTGTTGCACGTGTCAAAGTTACCTCATTTGGAGTATCTAATGCTGTCTTGTCACACATCAGTAAGAGTGACGAATTTTGGCACATACGAATCCGGTTCTCAACATCTCTTGCCTGTCCATTCATTCAATTTTCACGGATAGAACTAGACAAGCTTCTAGCTGTCTTTTTTTGATCGTCTCCCGGCAGGTAAAATGACAATACACATCAAGAACCTCAGAGTTCGCCAACGCAAAGGTACACTTACATGTTCATTATTAGGACGAGTCACTCATAATTCTCCGTGAATGCTGTATGAATGGAATTTCTTCATGTCGCAACTTTTTTTTTGAATTGCTCTTATCCCCTCCTTCACCAAAAAATACAACCGGCAATTCAATCAACCCTTTTTGTGACTTCAACTTACTGGGACTGCGGGCTACCCATTAGCACCTGTTACTATCATGTGTGCACCGCAACTCGCAGGCTTGCTTGCCTGCTGGTCAGCCAGGGGTGACTATCAGTCCGTCGGACAATGTCAAGAGACAGCAGAGGCATTGTTTCATTGCATGAGGACTTCGGTGCGTTGGATTCTGTCTCTGTCTCCATTCGCGGTACACGTTGGGCTGATTTTATTTCCCTCCCCTCCCCCTTCCTTTTGTTATAGCCGATGCCAAAAAAAGGTCATCGACCAACAATCAATTATCACCTTGCACGGTTGGGAAAACAGATCCAATGAAACCTCAAAACCGACTAGAACTTGCGATCTCTATGCTTGACACAAGATGCAAAGACTGTGTTGTTAGGGAAAAGAGGCCTTTATTTTGCTTTCTCTGGGAGAATGTATCGTTTTTATTCACTGAATCCAGAGCGTATATGGGGTTGTTTCTCGATACTATCAAAGAGAGAAACAAATTCAAACAGCCGATGTCAACGTGGAGAGTATAGTATATATCGCTTAAACATTTCACATATCATACTCAGGCTACTACATTGCACAACTTCCGCCCACTTGCTTTTCGGCGCAGCAGAGCTCGAATAAAGGAATCTCAGTACCTTTATTGCTGCACTGGATTCGATTCTTAATATTGTCACTTCTACACCCAGCCTTTACTTCAAATGGGCATCCTTCTGAAGCAAGAACAATGGGACAGCAAGCAAGAGCTGACAGGGAGTAATTTGTAGACGTGAGAAGCCATCAAGCACACTATTCGGTACTTGGAAAAAATTGAATGACTAGCAACGCCTTATTATTCCTTCCCAGCATCCTCAGTCCCCACTGGTATATGATAAACGGCTGGAAACTTGCACTCTACTCTCCGGTATGCAATCCTGACAGCTTGAAGAACAGGAGCATGTTACTAACACACCACCGGGCAGTATTAATTCAGAAGTCATTATCAAATGGTATAGCATCGGGTATAGAATCCAAGAATGCGATACTTAATCAAACGGACATTAATCAAACGTAGATGTCCACAAACATGCCCCAACGCTGGACAACTGGCCTGACAATCTTTTCCCACTCCATCCCCTCATTCGGCTCACCTTCATTCCATCTTCGAAATTCAAATATCTCCTTGTGAAGGCTGCCGCAGTCGGGACATGGCTTATATTTTCCACTTGACTTGCTGGGAGTAGCACTAGGAACAGACAGGACTGCTTCATTATAAGGCCAGTTCGGTTCCAAGTAAACACAAGTCGACACCAGGTCAGCAAGTTCAATATGAATAAGGCGTTCTAAGATGAATGTGAGGTGAGAGACCAAGCGGCAGATTTAGAAAAGAAAACCTAGTCGATGACACCAAGCAGCCCTCTCACCCGTCTCTACGCGACCTTTCATCATACTCCCCTCTTCTCGCGGATCTGGATAGTATCCTCGGAGGACCTGCTCTTTCGACCCACATTGCTTGGTCCACTGATCAATCCTCTTGATTACATTGTAGGATCTACCGACTTTCAATTTTATAGTCCTTGTGATGTCGGGATCTGAGCGTTATTAACTTAACTGCCACATACCGCAGCAGTTTGTCCTAACCTCTAATCTCAAAGGTGTAGATATACCCAGGTTTGTCCGAGGCTGATCTTGTCTTTTCCATCTCTGCTCGTAGAGATGCCTGGGTTGGTTTCTGTAAATACGCTGGTATCCAGTCTTTTGTCTTGGGGATCAGAGAAAGACTGGATTATTGGGAAATTGAGTACCTTCAAACGAAACCCAATTTCCAGTCTTTTTAGCATAATAGCCAGTTGGTGAGAGAACCTCATCTGTGTGTTGGTAGCAGAAACGGGGAATGCACTCCTCATCGTCGTTGCCATTGTCACCTGCAAAGCTCATTTTGACTTGCCTTGTACATCTTTTTCCCGCTTTGGTAATACCAGCACATTGAACTTGGTTATGTTTGCTTGACGGTGTTGACGGTGTACTCGCTGAATTATTGTTTTTTGGGCTTGGCACTGAATTAATGGTCGTACTAACTGCAGGGGACGAAGAACTTGAATATCGACGTGAGGGCTTCTTAGGAGTACGGGGCAAGGGCGATGTAACGGATTCATTGTACCCCGGGCGCATCAGGTAGTTAGGGTTCAAGGCCATCTGCATTGTTAACGACTGCTGTTCTGGTGGAGGCAGATAGGGCACTGGCATCATTTGGGAGCCGGAAGACAAGCTCAATGTCGGTGTCGAAGCGCTTGCTAGGTTGAAACCTCCTATGAAGTCCGTTTTGGCCTGACCAGAAGCTGGTGTTGTTGGACCAGAGACCGAGAGTCCATTGAAGATCGCAGATAGCTGGCCCACTGATTCGGAAGGTCGGTGGACTCCGGAAGTTGGCTTTGGAGGAGACGAGTGTTTCTTCTACAGCCGTAAGAATAGGTTCAGATTGTATTGTTATGCTCACATGAACGTCAAAGAATTTGTTGAAAAAAGATTCTGCCTTTTCCTTTAAGCCACGAGACTCAGACATTTTAATGAGGATGGTGGATAAAGAGGATGACACCAAAAGAAGACCAAAAGAAGACAGTAGATACCATTATATAATCAGATTTTCATTGAAGCTTCGTTCACACGAAGCCAAACAATGCACTTGTTCTTACTACGAGGTAAGTGTCGACCGTTTGGCATTTTCTGTGCAAGATGAAATGCACTGGGCTCTGAGGCATATATATTACTGCTGTCATGCACTACGCTCTCCAGGGCGGCGGCTTAGAAACCCGTTTACTGATCGCGATCACCATTTTTTTCGAATTCTTAACCTTGATGTTCAATTTCTCATACTTCATCTCCTATAACCAGAACCACTATCATGGAGGGCGTTGATGGGATCGAGGAGATACGCGCATCGCTACAGACGATGACAAAAAGTATCTCCTCAGTTCGACAGACAATCCGCTTACTACGAGATGAGTAGGTTTTTTTTTTCGAGGGTATTTTCGCGTTAACATATCCGACTCAGCCCTCAGACTCTCAACACTAAGGATGGGATATCATTATTGTCAATTAAGCACCATGTTATGATATCCTATCTTCGTTCGCTTGTCCTTTTGTCAGCCCGCAGGATTCTCGGGCATAATATGGCTGAGCGGGAGAACCCGAAGCTTCCTTTCAGCAGCGTTGATCGTGACAGTCGCGGTTCAGGTGCAGGCGATCTAGTTGACATCATGATTGAAGGGCGTTGTATCCTTGAAAAAACCCGTGTTCTAGAAGGAAAGCTCAATTATCAGATTGACAAGTTGGTACGCCTGGCGCGAGAGCCCGAAAAAAGTCAGGTGGCTGTGAATGGTAAGCTATTTAGTTTTCTTTTGATCTATTTTTGTAAAGGCTGACTGGTGTTAGACCCTTTGGCGTTCAGACCTAATCCACAAAATCTTGAAGTCAATCATGATGAAAGCGATTCTGAAGTTTCGTACGACAGGACCGATATCAAGCGCCAGTCTGGTGATAGCATTTACCGTCCGCCCCGTCTGGCCCCCGTTCCCTACACTGAGGATCCTAAATCCAAAGCTCGCAAAGAGCGCATCCCTGTTCCAACAGCTTTAACCCATATAACAGCTGATCCGTCTCGTCCTTATGTGGAGACAACATCTGGTCTGGGTGGAATTCCACAACTGGGTTCAAAACGCGCCGCATATCTCAAGAAATTACAAGACTTCGAAGAGGAGAACTTTACCCGTGTCATTATGAAAAAGAGTGAAGCGAAACGTCGTTATCGAGACGAAGCGGCTCTGGCTCTCGGTAGTGACCTTGCTGGATCTTACAATCCCCGCGCTCGAAGACGGGCAGGAGGATTAGAGGATGAATTTGGTGATGTTCTCCACAGTATGGGGAGGGACCATAGTGGAAACGATGGATATGAGGATCTTCGAAGGCAGGGAAAAAAGGCAGATGTACTCAGTAGGAGTAGAGATACTGCCTCAAAAAAGCGGACAGAACCTTCTGAGGATAATGTCGAGGAATCCCGAAGAATGGGAAAGCGCAGTAGATTCGAACTGGAGGCCAAACTTGCAAAAAGAAAATTGTCTCGCAAACGGTAGTAGCAGCCCTCAAACTGAACCACAATTCAAACTTTGTTCATCATTTCCATAAGTGTCACAATGAGTGAAGATAAAAATAGCTATTTACCCCAAGATAGGAACAATACCTTTGCAGACAGGCGCCATGTATTGTGTATAAACCATGCAGTTTTCCAGGATGTGGTTGACAGCTGCTTCTCTCTTGCTTGATTATCACTTCAGCTGGCTCCTGTTCTACACTCCCTGGCGGACGTTTTTATTAACTCTTTCTTCGAGCACATATGGATGGGTCACGTCTTTTTGTTAGACTCAGAACGACTATCTTTTGTGAGCGTGCTTTTTGAGTCCTTCGGCCATCTCAGTATCGATCTTTTAGTTCTCTGGCTCAGGTTGCATCAATTTCATCTGTTTTACCTTTATCATCTTGCACTCCGTAGTTATCTTCTTACAATGGGATGCGATGGACCAATCTCAGCGTAAGTTGGTCGCTTTTATCTGATATATTCCTCAATCATCATCTTGTCACAGGTGCATTGATCTCTGTCATGTCCATTGTCAATGTCATCACACTACTTACTCTATTAATCCTGTGAGTTGTTTTGATGAATCTGATCGTCAAGTCATATCTCATTGGTCAAGATTGTTGCTTGAATTTCGCGTTTGGCTCGATGTTGCAAGAATCTGTTTTCTCCTCATCATACATATAGGTACATACTAAATATCTTTCCACTGGGCGCTGAATTCATCGTATCTCAGGAACAGCTGGTGCATCTGTGTACTGGAGGCCGCTATCTCACTGCGAGGAGAAAGGTGTGTTGGTTGGTTTATGTCTTTTCTTCTGGCTGATGGCTGACATCGGTCTACCAAGCGGGTGATGAGCAGGGCATCTGTAACATAATTTCGTTCTTTGATCTTATTAGTGTCTGGATTTCTCCAGTTCTCTGTATGTTCATCTCTTAGGCGGCGGTGCCATCGGACTTAACACCTCCTCTCATGCAGTGATTCTTTACCTTGCAGCTCTTGCAGCCAGGGCTTACCGTCATCGCCATCTCGCTGTTGACCCAACTATTGGCAACTCGCAACTGGTCATCGAGAAGACTACTGTGAACACGAGACATTTAGACTTCCAAAGACCCTCGCTTTCGCCGATGATGGACGCTTCTAAAACGCCTATGTCGCTGCCTTTCCTTCGAGAAGACCATCAAAAACCAAAACAATTATTGGATACTCGACCTAACAGTGTTTCCATCTCAAGATACCCTTCATCACCAGCGACCCCTTCTATCAATGCAAATCCTCGACGGCTATCAAAACGTTCACTGTTGATCGATTATGTATGAGTAGTTGTATGATACGCAAAATATAAGACATTTCAAAACTTCTCACAGTCCCCAACACCTTATCTCGCTGTAGTCACCTGATGAAATTTTCAATACGTGATTTGATCTTAGCTAACAGTTGATTGGAAAAGTGGATTTCTAGGAACAGGCACGTGGACTAGTGCCGGCCACATATGGCCCCCCGACAATTTATTCCGCCAACCAGCGGTCGACCTATGACTTGGGAATCTGTTACTGTCAAGGTGTGTTTGCCTTGGACTCCGTTCGTCCAAATGATGCTCATGGACCTTGCAGGCCCAACTTAGATCCACTATTCAGTTACTGGGACAACTACAGGCAAAAAAAGATGCTAATGCACAGATTATTCGCAAGGACATTGCAACTCTACTTGGAAAAGGAAACATAATTCTAGCGCGGTGCAAGGCACATAAATTAGTTCAGGATGACACTCTTGCCGACTTGCTGGAAGTGTTGGAACAACAGGTTGGGACTTTACTGGATCGATTCACAGAGTTAGAGAAACTGTGAGTTCACTTCATCTAGTTCGGATCAGGACATTCAAAGAGAGGATTGTCAGATCATCGCCGAGTTCGGCTCTGGTCCAAGCCTTTTCTAACATCATTTTTGCTGCACCTCGCCTGCAACTTCGAGGTCAGTCCTTGCATTCTGAACAGGATTGGTTGCGTTGACAATCGTTAGAATTGAACGTTGTCAGTGACATGATCGCCGATCGACTCGGCGAAGAAGTTGCAAGTTCGGCACGAGACAACAGATACGGTCATGTTTCACCGGTAGTGCTTCAAGCTACATCAAGACAAGCTCCCAGCTCCTATCATTTGGATGCTATCCTCGAGAGAATTGCCGATAGTCATGGTGTCCAATGGGCTCCGGGACCTCGGCGTCATGATATGTGCGTTCAGATCACTAGATTGTCACCATCATCATCATCATCGCGTTTTTTCATAGAGCCAACCAACTATCTGAGGCATTCAATCCTGCAATAGGTCCGTTATATAATATACCACAGCTACGGGGTCTTTGCTGCAAAGGTATGATAAATGTCTGGGTATAATCCAAGTGTTAACACAGTCAGGAATTCCTGATGAACCTACTTGGCTTCGTCCCAGGATCTGGAAGTAGGTTCGACTGCCATCACAATTTTCCGTACTTTATTACACTCGTAGGCTACTCATGAGTACAACTCCGACCGATAAGGTTGCTTGGCAGAGAGAGAATGCGAAACAAAGAGATGCCTATTATGTTGGTTGCTCATCCTCTGCCATTTGTATCCAATGCTCACTTCTCTGACAGGATCTCATTAAACAACTCTTGGAGCCGTTTACTCATCTTCCACCTCCTAGCACTCCTATTTCTGGCCTGGATGAGAAATTACTCGAAGTCTACAAGCACCTTGTACGGGTACCTGTCGGCCTACTGAATCGATTGGACTCTGAGCCTGAGGATTCAAGTCTTTGTCCCTTGGATCAGAACTCGTCGGAAAACATTCGCATATCGTTTTCACATTGTCTGGATACCCGTCTGCAGTGTCTACTTCGCCTAGATAAAACCGATCGCAGAGAAATCTTCGAGCCAATCACACCTGAAGCAAATGCTGGAAACGACCTCGACTCGACGCCCACGATATCACTCACGGAGCCCAATGCGCTCTACGATGGGAACAATGTTCCGAAGACTCTACTTTCTTCAAGAACTATCAGCCTTGGTGGCATAAGCCAGAGGCATGCCTCTGCGTTGCTTAGGCTACTGTACGTACATACATCACTGAATTCTGGAAACCTTTCACCCTACGTCTCCTCGCTGCTTGTCCCACTTTACATAGCATTGACGCAAGAGATTGAACAGGATGACCTAGCCCATGTTGAGGCAGATTCGTTCTGGTTATTTGAAGCATTCATAGCTGAGTTTGTGGAATTGGAGGACGAAAAGGGTTTAAATAGCTGGATACTACGATTTGGAGAACTCCTTAAGCGGAGAGATCCCGAACTATCAGAGCAGCTGGTTTGTAGTAGTCTCCGGATAGCTTATTTATGGTGCTCACTTGCTGGTTTAGAATGCTTTCGGGCTACATCCTGCGTCGTCACATTTCTCCCAGTGAGTTGCTTGCTCTGCTTCTCTACTTCCTGCTGACTAGATACAGACGTTGGCTCTCGTCAATGTTAACACATACTTTACCTTTGTCTGCTGTATATCCAATTTGGGACATTATATTATCCTGCCCAGGTCGAGAACGTGGCAAACACCCTCGACTTGATAACTTAGTGGAAATTTGTACGGCAATGGTTATTGCGGCAAAGCCGCTTATTTTTGAGTAGGTCTTCTGAGCACTTGCATTATTTAACTGATTACCAACAAACAGAAAAGAGAAAACTCAAGGCCTCTGGGGTCAAAAGTCCTTCAACCATTGGACACAACCCGACGAAGGCTTTCTTCAAGGACTCGCGATTCTTCAATCATATCCAATTGATTCACTTGGTGGTATAGATACCATCCTCCAGCTGTCAGCAGATCTGACTGACAGCCGATTATCGATCTCAGTCAACGGAGCTGAGAAAGGGGATCAGGCGGGTTTCGGAGCTCGTATCCGGGAGACGTTGTGGAAGGGATTCACGAATCAAGTCGATTCTCTCGAGGGCTCAGATGACGAGGATGGCTCTTCAAGCGAAGAGGAAGACGAAAATGACGGTAATGAAACCGAAACTCCGGGTCATGACCTGCAGCCCAGTAGCTTGACCTCGCGGATCGCCACTTCCGTGTGGCGAGGGATAACGAATCAATCAGCCATGGAGGCCTCCTCACCCCCTTCGCCAGCGGCACCCCGACAAGAAACATCTGGAAAACCACCTGGCCTACTCCTAGATCTCAATACAAGCTCTACTCATGTGAACCTATGGACCTATACTGACAAACTCAAAGATTCTGATACAATGGCCACGCTTGCCAAATTAAGTACAAATTGGCGGGCGAAAGCCATACTGAGTTCTTGGAGTCGCCCTAAAGAGTCAGCATCTACACCGGTTTCATTCGTACCACTACCACTGCCTCCATCGGAAGCCCAGAGTACAATGACAAGCACAATTCAAAAGCTCCGGCGGAAGTCGTTGCCAATATATGATCATAATGGTGCTCTCTACTCTCCACCTCCCCGACCTTCGTTCTTCCGCAACCCCCGCGATAGTTTGGTGCCTTCGGCAACTATGCCGATGTTGTATCCTGCGCCAGAAATGGCACAACATGATGAATCACCATCTAGTGACAAATCAACCGGTTTACTCGAAAAAACTCGCAACAGTCTTCATTCGTCTTTGCAGTCTTTCACACGAACGTCATCACCAATGCCCTCACCTGCCTTACCACAGTCTGGGCCACGACCTCTCATGCTCAATTCAGCTTGTCTGATTACCTCTCATAATAGTGGTAGATCACGAATTACGCCAACAGAGGACCGGACGGCTACCGCAAAATCAGGCAAAGTACACAGAGATTCAACGTCATCAGCTTCATCTCTGTCTCCTGATGCTCTATACCGAAAGTCATTTCGTTCCGACCATGACTCAGACACCAGTGCAAGCAGAATTGTACCTCTCAATAGGAAATCCGTCTCTCCCATGGCCCCTAGGTCTAGATTTTACCGTTCTCGTCCTCCTTTCGTCACTTCTACAGTGTCTTCTGATCAAGCAGTACCAGAGACACCAACTAAAGATGACAAAATTGATTGTCAAAGTACCATCAGTCTTGTCTCGCCCAAGGAGGAAGAGATCCCACCAGACGACAAAGTGCCTATGCTCCCAAAGCAGGCTTTACTTACACGTAGGACTTATCGACGAAAACCCGAGCCTTACCCCTCTGGAGACGCATCGGATTCATCAACTGGGGATATCACTTTGCGAGCTACACGATTGAGGAGTAAGCGTCATACACTTCGGTTAAGCGATCTTCAAATCGAAAAGACGGCAAGCTTTGAGGAAGTCAAACCGTTGGAGAGCCCTTCAAATCTTGTAGTCGTTGCGTGGCCAAATGAAGATCTCGATATGGCTACGACTCCTAAACCAGGATCCTTCTTCGACTTATCCGACTCACCTGTTAGACTGAGAGAGGAACGGTCCAGGAAGATATCTAATAACGCTCGACCACGTAAAGTGTCCAATAGCAATCGAGAAAATGTACGTCGGAGCCGGGCCGAAAGTGGCGGAGAGGACGGGGATGACGAGGGCTACGATGACCTCTTAAGTGCATATGAAAGTGAGGAGAGCACTTCGTATGCGAGATAAGTAGTCATGGACGCGTTGCAGTTGTCCCAACTACCCAGTTGATTCCAGATAGATCATGTATGATACACTTCTTACCACTACTGACTTGTAATATCTGCCCGTCTATACTATTCTAACGCACTGCTGTTTTGGCACGAGAGAAGCTGGATATGATTCACACTGAAGCCGGTGATAACAAGCCATGTATAGTCCCATTGTACGAGCCGGCGCTCAGAAGCAGACATCGTGAGAATTGTGGAGCTGAAAATGGATAACAATGAACAATGAGTTGATCCTCCAAGCTTTTTAGGAACAGAACTCGATCACTATGTTGGCCAATATTTCTCCACGTGTGGACAATTCGGTTACACGTTTGAAGCACATGTAATGCATTTAAAGCCGGTGAACACTCGAAGATACTTCAGCCGTTGATAATGCAAAGAAACCGCCAAAGAGTCGATATATTCTGGGACTTCAGTCAGCCTTTTTCTTCTTTTGTTGATATACTCTGATGAGCACCATCACTAGAGTCTGCGAGAGTCCCAGGTCAAGTTTCTGGATATTCGGTAGCCAAGGAAATACGAGAATTGGCTAATTCATATGGGCTCATCCGCTCGTTTCGGCTATACCTTGACGTTGTCAAACAACAGTGTCCCAATTTCTCTGTCTTGAAGAGAGAACTACATGCATCTGGCGTCTCTCTCGTGGATTGTCCTAGCATTTCAAAGGATGTGACTGACAAGGCTATCATTAGTGAGTTTTCTGTTTTCCCAAATATCGCTGTATGGCCTCATCGTCAATCAAGTCGACATGTTAACTTTGGCTATGGATGAGGAACCCCCTCACACGATTCTAATTGCTACTGGAGACCAAGATCTCTCAAACGCCCTCGCTGTTCTTAGGCTTCGGGGTTTCAAGATCATCCTGGTCTACCCAGCCGGCACACAGGAATGTCTATTGATGCAGTCGGATGAAGGTTTCAGCTGGCACAGTCAGATCCTTGGTCGGAGTTCAGACAGAGTTGATTTGTCCCCATCTTCGCTGTCGTCCTCACCTTTACCTTCGCCGTCTCCTTCCAGTCACTCAGAGGTTTACTGTACAACAGCCTCATTTGTCAATGGAAATCACTCCTCTGCTGAAGCCTGTAGTGTTCAAGCCGATAGCCATCTCCAATCTGCAACATCTCGATCTCATCCTAGGGGTTTCCCACTTGACGTGCCTTCTGATACGGATGCTAGGCTGCGCAGATCAAATGAAGATGATGCAGCAGACTTGTCTCTCACAGTTCTGCCTACAACATCAGCCCAGCAATCACCTTCATTCTCAACTGATCCCGTGCCACCCGGTACTACTAAATCTGATACAAAAATGCTAGCGAGTACTATCTTGGGTGGAGGGTTTTTACCTCCCCCACCTAGTTTTCCCTTAGAATCTACAGGTGGCCCGAAGTCGCGTGATGATAAGATGACAGTCGTTTCTCCATCACCTCTGGAAAACTTGACGATGTTTGGTCGATCAGAAACCAAGCCAGAAGCACTTGCAATGTCTGAGGTTACTGCAATACCAAACTCCATCCAACCTAAACAAGAGATCACTGGGACTTCAGCTACTGCAATCATCCCAACTGCTGACACAGCCCACCTTTCTGTTACTCAGTCACCAGATACACCAGCGCCTAAATGTACAAAGATAACCACTCCTTCTCATGTTACCAACCACATCGAAACGTCCGCAGGTAGCGTTCTGGGTGGCGTACCTACCTCTCTTCCTTCAACTCTTCCTGCGACTACGAAATGTCAGTCCACGAATCCTTCCAGCCATCCGGTTTCTGCCCCAGGTCCTGCTGTGCACAATCCTTCGGGGTCTGCACTATCGAGTTTAAAACCTCAAGCTGGCTCTAAATCTCGTGTAGGTCCTTCTCCAAGAGTGGTTCCTCAGAAGTTCGTTCCTCTGGTTCGACTTTTACAGCAGTATGGCACTGCTTGGGTCAAGCAGACTCAGATCTCTGACAAGATCATTCAACTTTATCCAAGAGTTTATATAGACGCTGGAGTTCAAAAATGGAAGCGATATGCGATCAAGGCGGAAAATGCAGGCATAATCTCACGAAATGGAGGTCTCATCTCGCTTAGAGAGGAATGGTTGAACAGTAAAACCAGTCCATGATTTTTTTGGATCAACTGTCTGACCGACCGTTGGTCGAGGAAACCGACCGGCAGTTAGTCAGTCCCTGATGACAACTGTAAATAGGTCTGTCTCAATGGCAAATAAATAAGCTTTCAGAAAATTGTGAAGTAGCAGTCGTATTGAAGGGACCCGTAACAGTCGGACCCGTAGTACTGAAGAGTAAACGAGTGAAATATAAAATCGGTGACTTCATACTGATACATATTTCAATCAGTATCATAATGTGAGGAAAAACTCATGAACTGGACCATGATACCAAGATCCACTCAAAGCTTGAGGCAATACATTGTCATGGAAGAAATGATAGGACCAGACAATCAATCAGATCACAATACTGACTTAAACTGTCAGTTTGATCAATCTGAAAACTCTTATGATTATTTGTTCTTGTTACAAATTGTAGATGCAGACACCGAATGCGGCGTAGATATGCTCGGCACCCGTACAACACGTTTACCATTCACCGCCAAGTGTTGTGTGGACAAGAATATATGGCTCGAGCAATAACCTCATATCCATCGCACTATCTCTGGTTATGAGTCTAATAGGTCATAAAATGTCGGAAGTTTCCAAGGCTTTACCGACCTGACAGATTTTGGCAGCTTGTCTGGCATTGATCTCAACTTCAACCCTCCGAACAAAAGAGAATAGCAAGTAAGCCTACTATCCCAGTCTTGCTTGTTCTCCAAATTTATTGATCAACGTTGATATGTTCATTTTCACGGTCGACCATCTTACATAGTTAGGAAACAGCCAAGCTTTCTACGATTTGGCTGATGTTTCTTTCCAGAGATCTGTCTTGTTTGAGCCCCCGTATCAATAACGACGCTTTCTCGTATCGGTCGGGACGAGATCACATCCTATTTGATAACTTAACTACATTCAAACATGAACATCACCTTTCTTGTTTACAAGTCTTGATGTCCCCGTTCATCTGTAGAAACCATTGATAACCGAAATGACCGCAATAGCTTCCCCTTGTAGGACTTTGGACGGACCACGATATCAGGCGCCTCAGACATAGAATGGGATGGAGAGAAGCACCTAACCACCGATTCCCGGGATACCTATATTCTCAATGTCCGTCTTCAGTCCCTCCTTCCGTTTTGCTTGTGCCCTGTGCATATAATTAGTAATGCCTGCCAGAAGTTCAAACTGGGACAAAGAAATTCAATCAAGTTGCGTCTTTGCGTCTCCGGTCCCGCGTTCTGCCGACGCTTGTGCCTACACCACTCCATCATGCTTCATGGCAGAAGAGTCCTCTCGCACCTCCTACCCAATTCGTTACTCCAACCGGGATGATTGCCTCATCGTAAGGGCTACCCAACTTTCTACCTATTCTAGCTCCTTTGACTGCATTTCATTACTCAACCTCAAGCAATAATTTCAAACCACTGGTGCTGAGAAATTACAATTATACCGAGCTCAAGGTGAAGAACACTCCATTTAATGAGAACACAATGGGAAAACTCGAGCATCGTCTGTAGGAGGGACAATATTTGTATCTCTTTCCATCCTAATTTGTACGAACATGGTTAGGTCGCTTGACTCTCATTCGCTTTCTTTTCTCATTGTTGCTATCGACCATTGGTGGGATAGAGCTTCGCAAGCTGGATCCGCTGTCGTCCAGGTTGCATGTCGTCAGCTGGAAGGGAAGCTACCTCTAGATAGGTGATGAGAATAGGAGAATTGCCCTCTTCATTGTCGTTGTTTCTCCCAAGGACTGACCAGCTTATACACCAAAACTCCTCAGTCGCGTTGTCCCGCTGTCAGTAACACAGGAATTGAGATACCTTGAAGGCAAACAATCATTTTGAGTCGCAAAACCAGCTCAAGCGCTGGGCCAGCCAACAGGGGAGGGAAAACAGTCTGGAGTAGTGGCCTTGATTCCCTCGTCAGTCCTTGGCCGAACTTCATGAAAAGGTTAAGACCAGGAACTTGTGAAGTGAACGACATGATACCTTGGCGTTTGAGACCACGGAAGAGTGAACAAGAATCAATATACCCAAAGCTTGAGAATAACTAGTTTTACGTAGTATATCATTCCCTTCCATCCAACACCCATAGAACTGAATATCTGCTCATAACAAAGACGCTTACACAACATTCAAGATCTCTAGTTTTACCGATGCCTCAGACAAAGATCAAGATATTCTGGGATCTTAGTGCGTATAGTAACCAAATACTGGTTGACTTAATTTTCTCAAGAAACTTTTCCTCATCTGTGATAGCCACATGCCCAGTCTCTGGATCAGCTGGGGAAACACTGAAAGACATCAGGGCATTCACTTGCAAATTTGGTGTCGTTACAAGTATCAAGGCCTACTGGGATAGAAATCAACTACGACCTGCAGAAGACGCTCTCTACGCTGTAATGCCTTCGATGGGTGTCAATCTTGTTGATTGTTCTTCAATACAGGGTTATACCAATGATGGACTGATAAAAATGCTATCAGGTGAGGGAGCCTGCACAATACTGATGAGCTATCATTCAAAATACTCCCCAAGTGGACGTTGTTATGTCAGCCATGGATGATCCCATTGCTGCAGGAACCTCCGAACATAACATTATCCTAATCATCTCAGGGGATAGAAGTGTCTTGTATCCAATATCACTCCTGATGTTCCGCAACTACACTGTTTTCCTTGTCGTTCCAGACGATGATGCCAGTATTCTGTCTTTTCAGGCCTCCAAAGTTTTCAACTGGCGTAGAGATGTCTTGGGCTATCTGGAGTTAGCAACTACCTCCATCCCAGAAGCCTCCAAGTCGCCCAATGATGGGTGGATCATCAATGGCTCTCATATCCCTCAACTGAGTCTTGACTCTTCGTCAGTGGGGATATCCTCTTCTGATACAATTTCCCCTCGCTCTGAATACATATCCTCACCCAAGCCAACGACCATCGTTACTCCTCCTGCCACAACGCCTGGATGCAAAGATAAATATATGCCACCATCGGAACTTTTTACTTGTGCACCTTCGGTTTCGAGCCTGAGTCCCGATCCACGTAGGACTAGCAAGTCAATAGTGAACTTTGGGACTGCAGCTTCTGGGATTAACACGAGTGCTCAAGAGTTTTCAACAACTTTGCCTCAAACATCTGATACAACATACCAAATGCCTGATCAAGAACAGAACAACAATCTGAATGGATGGGTCGCAGATGATTGGATAGGTGGATGGAATGAGGGTAGTGGCTGGGAAACGGCTGGTTCGAATCGGTTGTCTGACACAACTCCAGCTCTTCAAACGTCAAAGAAAAAGTCTTCCCAAGTAAATCCTTCTAAACAGGAGACTAAACCAGTTACTCAGGGAAAACTTCGGGGTCAGGGCCACAATCCTGATTCGTCAAGGAAGAATAATGTGCCAGCAAGGAACAATGAAATAAGGGGACCTTCAACTCGTGATCCTCCTAGATCTGTATTCAAGCCTCTGGTGGAGATTTTGCAAGGTTCAGAGGAAGGGTCCATGATGAGATCTCAGTTGGGAGAACATTTAGCTAAATGCAAAGGTTTGTACCAGTCTGCCGGTGTGAACGGATTTGGTGAGTTTATTGCTCTTGCTGTCAAAAGTAATGTCATTATCATACGTGGGAATGACAACCGTCAACAAGTAAAGCTTAAAAAGTAGTCTGTAGAAATTGCAATATCTGGATTTTGAGTACTAGAAAGTGTCAGAGAACAACTGTAAAAATTCTCTAGTGTTGGAGTAGTGGGTGATAAAGTAAAGAAAAGAGAATAAATGTTCAGAGGTAAAAGAAACTGGAGAATCACTCGAGTACCTGTCCGGTTCTACGAGTCCCTGATTATATGACAAGATCAACAGTAAGTTATTTTTGCTCGATGTGTCTAGCATTATACACCCATATCCCCCGTGAGAATTTTTGCGCTGTGCATAATTGAATTGCTAGTAAAGCTTGTTACATCTTAGAATGCATGGTCCCAAGATCAAAATTTTTTGGGACCTAGGTAAGAACCATCTCAGACTCGGGTCATTAATTGCTACATTGAGGAGTCCTTGCGTTTTTCAGAGTCATGCCCTCCGCCTCATTCTTATGATGGGACACCTTGGGACTTGTTGAAGGCCATCAGGCTTTTTGCAGTACGCTTTGGAATCGTGACCAGCTTCAAAGTGTTTTGGGACCTTGGCAAATGCTTAACAGCCGATACTGAGTCCCTCAGAACTGTGATGCCTTCTATGGGCATCAGCCTCGTAGACTGTTCATTGGTGAAAGAATACGACAGAGATGCCCTTTCAAGGACGCTTACAGGTGAACTCTATAATCACACTTATCCGCGATGCTAAACTCATAGGTCTTGAAAGTTGAAGTTCTGGTGTCGGCTATTGATGATCCTGTTGACCTTCGTAGTGCAGAACCCAGCATCATCATGATCTTTTCTGGAGATGTAACTATATTACATCCAATTTCTCTTCTGACGCTACGAGGTTATACAGTCTTTCTGGTCGTTCCCGAACAATCAAACCACTTAGCATCATCGCGGGTAACCCGTATCTTCGATTGGAACACAGACATTCTGGATCTCAATCAACAGAGAAACCCAACGTCGGTGTCAATGCTTGGCATAGGACAGTCAAGTCAACCGGGGCCCAGCGTAACGAGCCACAAAGCAAGTGATATAAGGCGTCCATTCGATGCGTCTAACCATGGCACTTCAATTTCTTTGTCGACTGTCAACACGAACTTTACTTTTCCTACCTCTCCTCCGAAGCCTCAGATTGCCAAACAGAAGCCACTACCATCACTTGCATCTGCATTCCCTCACCTTTTTCAAGCCACAATCAATACTGCGGTCACATCGAAGACCAAACCGACTGGTGTATCTAAATCACCCGTCTCTTCTGTGATCGGTCAAAATCGAATGAGCCCATTATTGAACTCTCCTTCACAGCCCAGACGAGACCTTGTTGGATCGTCAAAACATCTAAGTAGTCCTGAGCAGCCTGGATCTAGGGCATTACAGCAGTTCGAAACACTGCCGACCGACGATTGGGCAATAAATAGCGGCGGGAGCGAAGGCGGTGAATGGGAGACCAGTAGGTCCAACTGGTCAGTTGAATCAGGGAAACGGCGATTGCAGCAAGAGGCACCTGGAAGAAGTGGTCTCGCCATTACAGAGCTGAAACTGTTGTCATCCCAAATGCCTTTGCCAGAGTCATCTGATAACACAGTGTTCCTTCCCTTGTTGCAGTGCCTACAAAAGGCAAGGGCAGAAGGCAAGGATCAGCTCTTACTGTCGGTCATAGGCATGATGCTATCCAAGGACGTCTATCGCACTGCTGGTGTATCAAGCTTGAGGGGCTACATTATGCTCGCAGCACAACAAGGATTTGTCAATTTCGGCGGAACCAGTGGAAGAGAGTGGGTATCACTCAATCAATGAGGAAAATCAACCCTTCTGCTTTACTCAGAGATATATCACTTCTTGTCTACAGTTGTCCAGATATTCAGAGTATCTTCGTCTGCCCATAATCTATCTAGCAGTTTGTTCAATCTATCTTGCGTACCCTCATCCAGTGGATTAATGGGGTTCTCCGGTATGTATGTGATTCTGCGTTCTTGTAATTCGACGGATGGGTGAGTCGAGACAGCTTCTGCCAACTGTGCCAAGCGTTCAGGTGGACAATACAACTGCAAAAATTCCACATTTAGATTGCAGAATATGGACCGTTGAATAGCACAGCAGACCTTCATCGTGTTTTGGCCCTCCCCACCAGAATTGTTGATGTCAAAATCATCCATGTCATTTCCGAGTGCGGTTTCAAGGACATCATCCTGGTCTTGAGCTCGAAGAAGCTTGACGTCTATACGACCAACTTTCTTAAACATCCACATTACGGAAGCCTTTTGAACACTTTGGTTTATTTCAGAGAACATCTGGGAGCTTGAGGTATGAGAGATCGAACCCATGATCATTGAAGATTTCTCGAAGGTTGGCAATAGTACGATTTAAGTTATCGGACAATGACTCTCTAAAACAAGAGTCAGGATGGGAAACCAGGAAAAAAATGCGCGTACATGATGATGCCCACAGATTCAACGGCCATTGCCTCATATGTCACGATTTCACCTTTCTTATTCTTGCCATGCGCCTATTGCTCTCTAAGTAGTCATAGTGCAATGCGACATTAAAGCCGTACTCTTTCTATTGCACGTTCAATGTTATCCTTCGGAACATTTTGATCTTTTGCTTTCTTGATAACTGTGGCCAAATGAGGATTTAGGTTCGGGTCTGCCGAACCACCACCTGGAGAAATCTGATTAACATTGTAAAACAACCAGATTAGAGGTGACACACTCCGTACGGCCAATGCAATATCCTTCCGGCCTTCATTGAAGTAGCTCCACAAAAATACAGCAGCTTGAACTCACCCGTGCTACACGACTTAGAAGTTGACCCCGTTGGGAGTCATTGACGCCTTTCTTCTCTTTAATCTTTGACCACTGCAACAATGTACCATTAATGATAGTAAAGGGTAGGACATTTTCCCTCAGATTACTTTGTTATGACCCGAGAGAACAGACTGGGTGATTGAAATTGAACGTCGGCTGAACGAAGGACGAGGGACTGGAAAAGCAATTCGGAGCATCAGAAAGACCAATTTCGCACGCAACTAACTTTCCATCATGCCGTGTGACCATTCTGAACTTTGTATATCAATCTCCTCCTCTACATAGACATACTATCATTGCAACTTATAGGATCTTACCTAGAGGAGAGCCAACCGAACCTGACTCACTTCTTTCGAGTTGAGTCTTGTCACCACGCGTGATAACCGCCATCGACGAGAATGCTGGGATCCAAATTCAGAACTCAAATGGTACTCACTCTGGGATTGACGTACTCGCTACCCGTGCAGAAGCTTGATGCATCACTAGCCAACCATGCTATAACACCACGCAGTTCATCTGGCCGACCAATCCGACCTACCGGATTCGAACTGGACCATTTGTCAAGGAGTTGCGGCTCCTTATCAAGGTATGCTGCCGTCATTCTGTTTGCGCTCCGTAAGTATGGTCCTGATCCGAATGCATGGATATCACTCACTTCGTGTAGATATGTCCAGGAGATATTGTGTTTACCCGTATCTTCTTTGGTCCAAGCTCGCAGGCCATGCTACGGGCCATCTGAAGAACCGCCGACTTGCTAGTATTATAAGAGACCCATGCATGGCCCTGAATGAGGTATTCAGCAAAAATGAACGACCTCTTTCATACCCTGCTCGCCTTATTGGTGATCGTGCCAGACATGGATGCAATCAAAACGATGCTGCCTCCATTGCCAAACTTAGACATCTGTCTACCAGCCGCTTGTGCTGTGAATAGGACGCCATTAACATTCACGTTGATAACCTATTAATATCATCAACGGAAATTCTGAACAAACGTGATTGTGACCTACTTCTTGGAACTGTTTCGCAGGGTATTCCAGACATTCTATATGATTCTTCAGAATACCCGCAGCAGCAACACAGACATCCATCCTCTTCTCCTTGTTGCCAATGTCTTCCCCGATCTTCCACATTTTGTCTTGATCAGTCACATCAACACTGATGTACTCCAGCCTTGAATTGTTCCCCAGTTTCACTACATACTCTTTCGTCTTCTGCCATTCCTCCGAAGGGGTCTCTGGCAAATCCAGACAATATACCGCTCGCGCGCCCAGTTCACATAAAGTTAGAGCCATTTCGAGGCCAATTCCACGATTGCCACCAGAGACGATTCCAACCCGATCTGTCAAAGCAAATTCATCGAAGATCTTTGGACGTGATTGGACTGAGGGGTCCAATGCAGCGTTTACACCGATAGGGGCAAGAGGGGAAACGGATTGAGCTTGTACTGACATTACTTTGATAAGGATGAGTGATCGACAAGTATCCCTTGTTCCACATTATATATACAGGGTGTGGGTGTTGAATGATTCAGCTATGGTTCAGCTGACCGATGATCACAAGTGGAAACTTCTCATGCTACAGAGCCCATGTTATTCCAGAACGTTAAAATTGACCAAACCATTGAAACAAGACACAATGGTAGAACAAGACATTAGGGAGACGACTAAAGCATGATCTTGGCAGATTTCAGATCTTGCCTTCACCATTGCGTTGTCCTATGCATGATTCTCTGTCCTCGTTCTCATCAACCGATTGGGCTACTTTTACGCTCGACCGGGAAAACATCCTAAGCGCATGCCTTGACCACATGACATGATTCAGACAGATCGGTTTGTTGATTGAGAGAATAGCTTCAACTGGGTTGAGAATAAGTGAGCGGATATACCTGGGATAAGACCAGAAATCATACTTACTGACAGAAAATAGTATTGAAAGATGCATCTCAGCTCATTCATTGTCGCCACTACATGTTGTTAGGAGGCTCTCATCCAGAACACTCGGCACCAATTAACCTGTCCTTAAAGCAGCATCTTTCCTTCAACCTTTTCGAATATTGTAGCTTCTGGTAAGCAACAATACAGCTATGAGATTTTTCAAAATGCGGGGGTATCTCATCCTTCATTAATTTTCTCGTCGTTGGCCATAATCTTACATCACTCTAGAAGATGCTAAAGGCCAACTGAAGACCTAACCAGAAAGGATATCAGTATAGCAGAGCCCGAGGATGGCGTATAAGATAGGGTAGAATGACTAGAGAGGATAATGGTGAGAGTCAGGTGAGGATTCACAATGGTAGGCGAGCATATGAAATGTAGGTGGTTGGAACGACATCACAAATCTGTGATTGGAAGATATAAACGATGACATTATTATACGTACTAAAAGCACATAGACGACAATCTCTGAGGAAATATCACACATGTCCATCTCCAATTTAATGACCATTTGGTAATCCTTGCCATAGGCCATATGCTTTACCCGGTGTGGTTTGCCAGAGGCGGATCGTGCCTGTGGCCATTTAGCTCTATAACAACCAAGGAATCAGTATACTGCTCACCATCCTCTACATAGCACACAATCAGCAAAGGAATTTTTCGCAAATAAAGATTAGACGAACCACTGCCGCTTGCATACATTTCACCGTCCGGACTAAATTCCACGCAATGCACTGGACCGTGGTGTCCCTTCAAAACTTCTCGTTCCTCACCATCCATTGCATGGACTCGCACCCACTCATCTCCAGAATTACCTGTGACAAACCGATCTTGGAGGATAGGATGAATGGAAGCAGAAGAAGGGGAATATGGAAGGGTCAAGGTATGAGTCCCTACCCCATCATGCCCAGTCGGGAGGACAGGTATGAACGATACAGTTTTCCCGGAAGTCACTACCAAACGCGATGTCTGGCTGGAGAGTTCCATCGATGTGATTGGATCTGTGAAAGAGAGATTCGTAGTCAGCTTATGGGTGCGTAGATCCCACCACCTAAAACTCTGTCAGTACTGGGATGGTCGAAATGCAACGTGGCTCACTTGATCTTGCCATCATCGCCTGCAGTGGCACCGGTGTGGTCTCCAACCCAGACCACACTTTTGACCACTCCATCATGAGACAGAGAGTCATTGTCAATTAAAAAGTCGGGATTTGCGTCTGGTCGCGCGAGATCAAATATTCTAACTTTTTTCTCTTGCCCGCCAGTGAGAATTTTCGACGATTTGGGTGAGATAGCGACAGTGCGGACGATGTGGTCATGGGAGAAGGAGTGCAACGCTGCGCCTGTATATGTATCCCAAACCTTTCTGAATGATTATAAGTTAGAGGGTTAAGTGAAGGAAATTCGGTACATACGCAGTAAAGTCTGCGCTACCAGACACGGCTTTAGCAGCATCTGGGGAGAGTTTCGTGCTCCAAACGGCGCCTTTATGGCCCAAAAATGTGCCAATCCAGTCACCTGTCCATTCTCTCAGCATCGGGTTTCCATCCTTACAGCTTGAGATCAGCAAGAAACTTTTGTCATCAAGAACCGGCGAAAACGAAAGATGAGTGACTGGGCGGGTATGACCTGGAGCGACGAGGGGAGTAGACTTAAGGAGGGCAGACATTAATTCGAACTAAAGCGAAGCGAGAGTTGGAATCGTGAGTCGTGATACAGGCGCACTGCGCACTGGTCTTGCAGGGACAAAAGACTGTGTCGCGTGGTTTTCTAATTCAATCATTGATGTGATGATTCCGGCTTCGTCTCAGAGCTTGGGCGCCTTTGATACTCGACGCCTTGATTGTTCAAGCCGTCCTTGAGTACTGTCTGTCCCAGGCCGCACCTGATGCGGCCCCAAAATAAAAATATGGGCAAGTGTTGATGGTTTTAGGTGGGCCATCGATTTATCGATATATCCACTCCGAAAATAACTGAGATTGACAGTTCTTCATTACCTCGTTCGCGTCTCTCTAGAGGAGTTCTTACTGGAGTTGTCTGTGTATCTATGCGGGCAAGGCCTCCTCTCAAGGATCTCTACAATTCACTATCGCCCCAGGATAATATTTTTGTGGTTTAACAAGCTGTTCGACATCCTAAGTTCTGTATAAGCGATTGAGGATCTTGAACGAATTATCACTACTATAATTACTCTCCAGTTTCAATTGATCTACTTTGTTCTGATAGACGTACGACTGACTTCGGAACCAAGCTCAAGAATTTGCTTTATGTACTGTGTTTTCTTGAAATTGTTGATGCATGAACTCTTCCCAAAGTACCTTGAAGGTGGTGGTATCAGGACAAGGACTCTGCGGCTGGATTACCCGACGTGCGAGATTCAAACTAATTTGAACTTCAACATCAGCTAGCCAAGGCCGATATATTCCCATTTGCTTCCATCATCCACCCAAACGAGCCAATTAGAGACGGTAATACGGCCCTGGGTTAGAGTAACGCGTTCGAGTGTTTCACCTAGCCAATAGAATAGGACAGGTCTTGTATCTTGGAAGATAGGTTCCCTTTCAAAATTACCAGGAAAGCAAGTAATTGTCGTGAGAGTGAATCAACTATACATCATGGAATTCTTGAAGGGCCTTTTCTGCCTTTGCTTTCCGTTCCCTGGCAATCTTTCTGTTAAGAGCCGACCGCGCAACACGCTGCAATGCCGACAACTATCAGCCGGTCTGGAAAGACCGCGGATCTGAAGGACTTTACTTCGGTCCGAAGGCAGTGGTTCATTTCATTTTTCTGTTTGTTGCAACCGCCTGTAAACTTGCGCCACGCGCTTGAGTGGCATTCTTCGAGTGCCTGGATGAACTCTCTACACACTGTGAGGGGCAGCGCTGTGAACGGAGGGTACGAAAGGTTTCGTAGAATATGCTAACCTATTATCTTCTTATCAGAGAGCTGCGGGTGCATGAGTACGGATAGGTGGAGGAAAGATACCGGGCGGTTATTCACGTACTCCAAGTCTCCAAATAAGGGTCGCTCCCGAGTCGGAAAAATTGTAGGCAAACATCCGATCATGGGTCGGTCGGTAGATCATCTAATCTCAATAAATAACGACTTTCTCTTCTCTACTCCGCACCTCTTACCTCCCTTCTACCACGATGCCTTTCATCCATGAAAAACATGATGATGTTGCGATCGCAACCATCCGTACCCTCGCTGTAGACACTGTTGGCAAGGCTAACTCTGGCCATCCTGGTTGGTCACATCCTCCTCGAAAACAGAACATCTTACTCATAGTCCTCTGTGATGCAGGAGGCCCTTTGGGTATGGCTCCTGCCGCCCATGTCCTTTTTTCTCGGTGAGCCTTGAAGTTTAGTCAAGTCGAGCAAAGTTCCAGATGCTCTATTGCAGATTCATCAACGCCAACCCCAAGAATTCTAAGTGGTTCAACCGTGATCGTTTTGTCCTCTCCAATGGGTTCGTGCAATTTCACCTGTCTGAAATATTTTCCTGATAGCCTGTATTATAGCCACGCGTGAGTTTATCTGCATAACGGTTGCGATAAAAATGATCAATGTCCTATCAGTTGCGCTCTGCAATATGTCCTTCTACATCTCCTCGGCTACAAGCTATCTTTGGATGACCTCAAATTATTCCGTCAACTTGATTCTAAAACCCCGGGTCACCCCGAGGCCGGCCATACCGATGGTATGTAGGCACTACGCACGTTCCAGGTGTATCTCTCAAGGATATTTAGGTATCGAGGTTACCACTGGCCCCCTTGGTCAGGGATTTGGAAATGGTGTTGGTCTTGCCATGGCTCAAGCTCATCTTGCCGCCTTGTTTAATAAAGATGGTTTCGATATGATCAACAATTATACTTATGGTAAGACAGCGTACTGTATCGTTTCTGACCAATCACTCAGTCTGGTTTACAGTTTTCACTGGCGATGGCTGCCTTATGGAGGGTGTAGCTGCTGAAGCTGCTAGTCTTGCGGGTCACTTACAACTTGGCAACCTCATTGTCGTATGTGGATGTTATGCTCCTTTTATGTCATAAAATTCATAACATTTTGACAGATTTACGACGACAACCGTGAGGAACTTGTTTACTCTGAACTAGTCAGATGATTTATCTCATTTAGACATTTCCATCGACGGCGATACCGCTTGTGCATTCACCGAAAATGTCGAGCAACGTTTCTTGTCCTACGGTTGGCAAGTCCTCCACGTCGATGACGGTGATAGGTCGGTAGGATCTTCCCAGCTTTTATCATAGCCTGATCTGGTTTCATAGTGATCTTGCCACAATTTACGACGCCATCTCTGAGGCTCGTCAAGAGAAGAATAAGCCCTCTATCATCCGCCTTAGGACTACCATCGGTTACGGGTCAAAGGCTCAAGGTACACATGGCGTCCATGGAGCTCGTGAGTTCAAAGCATGAGAATTGTCCTTTTATGTGAATTAATGTCATACCATCAGCCTTGAAGGCGGATGACGCTGCTCAGCTTAAGGCGAAATTCAACTTCCCGCCCGACCAACACTTTTACGTTCCCCAAGAGGCCTACGATACCTATGCAGAGATTGGCAAGCGGGGTGCTGCTCTCGAGGCAGAGTGGAATACCCGTCTTGCCGCCTATGGCGAGAAATACCCCAACCAGCACGCCGAGCTCGTCCGTCGTATTGAGGGCAAGTTACCTGAAGATTGGGAGAGGGCTCTTCCCGTCTACAAGCCCACTGATCCTGCTGTGGCTTCTCGTAAACTTTCTGAAATTGTTTTGACCGCTATCTCCCCTGTCCTTCCTGAGCTCTTAGGTGGTTCCGCTGACTTGACTGGCAGCAATTTGACCAAGGTCAAAGGTAGCGTTGACTTCCAACCTCCTGGCACAGGTTTGGGAGACTATTCTGGGAAGTACATCCGTTATGGTGTCCGTGAGCACGGTATGGGTGCCATTGCCAATGGACTACACGCATACGGTGGTATCATCCCATTTGTCGCGACCTTCCTCGTAAGTGAAAAGGCAGTTCCAGTGGTGTTTCGCGGAAATAACGCATCCTATAGAATTTTGTGTCATATGCTGCTGGTGCTGTTAGGCTGTCTGCTCTGAGTAAGCACCAGGTCATTTGGGTCGGTGAGTATATTGCAGAACGTGTCAAGAAATTTGATTTACATGAAGCATGCTAGCTACCCATGACTCCATTGGTCTTGGCGAAGACGGCCCCACTCACCAACCCATTGAAACCCTTATCCATTTCCGTGCAACCCCCAATCTTGCCTTTTGGCGTCCTGCTGATGGCAATGAGACCTCTGCTGCCTACCACGTTGCCATTAACTCAAGGTCGACGCCGTCCATCCTTTCTCTCTCTCGCCAGAACTTGCCTAATCTGGAGGGGTCTACCATTGAAAAGGCTACCCGTGGTGGTTATGTTCTGATCGAGGAGCAAGATGAAGACTTGACCATTGTCAGCACTGGTAGTGAAGTCGGCATTGCTGTTGAAGCTGCTAAGAAGCTCAAGGTCGAAGGCATCAAGACTCGTGTCGTCAGTCTGCCTTGCTGGTTTGTATTCGACCAGCAGGACGAGGAATATAAACTCAGTGTTCTGAGGAGCGGTGCACCTATCCTTTCACTTGAGGCTGCTTCTACTGCCGGCTGGCAGAAGTACAGCCACGAGCAATATGGTCTACCTGCTTGGGGTGCTTCAGGACCATACTTGAAGGTGTATGAGAAATTTGGCATCACTAACTCCAGTAAGTAGTCTTGCTATTACCTTTGGCCCCATAACGATAATATTGTGTATAGATATCGCCGCTATTGGTAAGCGAGTCGTGGAGTTCTACAAATCGAACAAGATTTCTGCCGTCTCTCCCCTCCTCAAGGCTATTCACTTGTAAAGTAAACTCGCCTAAATTCACGACACATGTAATGTAAACACTTGACATATTCGATGAATCCGTATAAATTAGAGTTATGATTGGAGCCACCTTAATGTAGAATCAAATGTTTTTCATTGATTGTTCTAGCCGGCTGAATTCCTGCTAAGAATGCAGCTTGTGAATGCAGCTCAAAGCAAAACCCAAGGGTTGATATGGTCCCATAGTAGAAAAATATTAATATTGAGCTGTACGATGCTTGTGGTATCTACGAGCCAAAACGTCTATTTCTTGTCGAAGGTGATGTTATCCCACTTGTTCCGCTCAGCTTCTTCCTTCAGAACACTGAGAACATGTGGCTTGAGGTATCGAACATCCTGATCCGAATTCGGTTAGATTCATCCCAAGGAAAGAATCTTCTGTATTTTGCGACATACCTCTGTAGCGGGTGTCCATTGGTCTTTCTCCAACGGTTTGTGCAGAATACTTGCTTGAGATGCACGTTTGAGACGGTAGCCACGATCATAGCTTTCTTGAGGAGTCAGACGCGCGAGAGCCTGTCGAAAGGCACATTTTGAATCAATTTGGACCGCAGCTATGTAGATTTTGATCATACCCTCTGGACCTGATCGTTCTCTTCCGTCACTTGAGGCAGAGTCAGACAATGTCTACATGAACGACTCGGAGACTTACAGAGGTCATCATACCTGAAGCCGTATTTCCTATAGCCCGCCGTATTGGCGTACCAGGTGGCAATAGGCTGAATGAGACCTAACAGTGTCTTTGAAGATCGAATATAGGGTGCTAGAGAGATGCTCAGAGGGCCAAACATGATGAAAAGTCTATCGTTCAGGTACTTTGCTCTGAGCACCCGGAAGGTTCCGGGTAATTGTTTGGCTGTATTTAGGAAGATCGGCTATCGCTATGTGATGTACAGTCGATAAAGAATTTTCGGCGCGTTATAAAATGATTGATTATCTTTTCCTGTAAAATTCTCCTCGCCAAAACATGTCCACAACTGAGCGTACTTACATCATGGTCAAGGTGCGTTGGTATGGCCTCGAGAGCCATCCTTCATCTAATCTAGCCTTGGCGGCGTCACTGAAACTTGATCTTGTTTTCCTGCTCGTTAACCAGCCTGACGGTGTCCAGCGTGGACTCGTCGGGAAGATCATCAGCCGCTTTGAGGAGCGCGGATACAAGGTAGTTGCCCTCAAAATCGTCCAGCCTACAGAGGAACACCTCAGGAAGCGTAAGCTGATCCTGATAGATCATTTGAGACGATTCTGATGTTCACTTTGACTTAGACTATGCCGATCTTGCTAATAAACCCTTCTTCCCTGGCTTGGTTAAGTATATGGCTTCCGGTCCTGTTGTCGCGATTGTCTTTGAAGGTCTTGACGCCGTCAAGACGGGTCGTGCTATGCTCGGCGCTACCAATCCCCTAGCTTCCCCAATCGGCACGCATATATTCAATTTGGATCATTGTAGCATTTAATCGATCTGTTTCGTGTTGCAGGTTCCATTCGAGGTGACTTCTGCCTTGCTGTTGGTCGGAACATCATTCATGGTTCCGACTCTGTTGAAAGTGCTCAAAAAGAAATCGACCTGTATGTGTTCGACGTCGTCTAACATCATTTACCAGATCTCATCTTAAATATGTAGCTGGTTCCCTGAAGGTGTTACTTCCTGGACAAGCGTTTTCGAACAATGGCTTTACGAGTAAACTAGATTTTACATCACGTGTGTCTGACACGCTCGTTTTCGGTGCCAAATTTGCTATTTCTGCATGTCCTAGCAGTCATTTCCAATCCAAATTCTCATGTTCTCACGGCAGGAGCTTTTACTGGGCGATCATGAGCGTGTGGAACACTGTTTTCGCCCACCGTTCGAATTTGATCTACTCTAGTTGGGTGAACTGGGTAGTGTTCCCACACAATGTATCTGCCTGAGAATCCTCCCTGGAGCCCTAGTCGGAAAACCAGTGGCAATGAGTGCATCCCATGTGGTTCTAACACTGCGAGAAAGAAGAAACTCTAGATATAAGGTCAAAGCTCCCATCTTTTGGGCTTTCGAGCATTGCGTTCATGTTGCCACCCTTTCTGCAAATCGGGTTTTTATTCTTGTTGTGGCTGGAGTTTCTTCCCCATGTTTTGGGGTTGAAAGGTGATTCCGGATGCAATCCATTCCTTTGCGTCAATGTTACGCTTAACGACGACGACTGGATCACTTGTATGCAATTTTTGACTCCTCGGGTCCTACAGTCAGCCTCACTTAGATTTGCAGATGAAGTGGCTAGTGTGTATGAGCCTCTCGGTTGGCTAGCTCTGTGCGCCTTCTTGCATCTAGGTCAAATTTGATCAGGACTCATATTCGCAACAGCGGATTTGGAACAAAGATGGATCATACACAAATGGTCATCATGTGGCCCGATGAGGATGGAAATATAGTGAGATCACAAAGATTTGGATGGGGTCACGAAGAGCCATCACCGCTTTTGAACCCAAAACGCCATGCGTTTCCAAAAGACCCCGTTGCTACATCGGTGAGATCATGTCGACTTTGTGATGTAATTTGTGAAGTTGAAACATTTCCCAATGCAGTGGTCTCCTGCTCCAAATTCTATTCGGATGGCCTTTAACATGACAGCTAACAGAACAGAACTTGAGGAGAACCCGATTGAGGAGCTTATTTGGGCATACAGTATGACTCGACCATCGGGAGAAGTCCGGGCTCAGCTTTTGCCTCATTATCGCGCTGGGCGTATCAATGTTGATTATAGAAAGGAGGCGACAGTTCTGCCGCCGTCCGGCACTGAGAAACTAAATGCCGATATCATTGAGGGTGACAGCAGCACTGGGATCTTCGATAATGACAATGTTCCATGGGGAAGTCATGAGAAACTCATTGTTGTACATGCCGTCTTTGTCTCATTTGGATTCCTTGTTCTCCTACCTTCTGGGTCTCTTGTCGCCCGTTGGACGCGGACGATCACCCCAAAATGGTTCAGAGCACATTCGATGATCAACATGACGTTTGGGGTTCCCATTATCCTCATTGGTTGGATTTTTGGACCTATAGCGGTCGCCGACCATGACGCTCCACATTTCGTTACTGCGCATCAGGTGAGTGTTTTGACTTGGGCTCCTCGGCAGTGATACTCAACTGTGTGCCACATAGATCTGTGGAGTATTTCTGCTCGTATTATACTTGTTACAGGTTTGGCTAGGTCGTTACATTCACCGCCGGCGAGTAGCTGGCTTTACGCCAAGCAACAAACCCCATCCTCCATCCAACATTCTCCACATCCTGATGGGTATCTCGGTAATCACATCCGCCTTCGTCCAGGTACTGCAGGCTTTTTTTAGAATTGAAATGTTCTTAACAAAAAATGATGGCCTTAGGTTAGGAGTGGTCTCGACGAATGGGAAACAGCTACCAACCGCGGTCCACTACATGCCTGGTGCCACCATCTTTGGCTGTCTTGGTGTCTGGCATGTGTCCATCTCCCCTTTTTTTTCTTTTTGATTATCTAATCATGACCCTTTTTTTCTTCTTAGATTGTACTAATTGCTTATCTGGCTGGTTTATCGCTGATCCCTCGCCAGTTCTACCAAGAGCGGCAGCATATCGTTCCCGGGGGTGACAAGATCGCTTATGTTGTGCTCCCGGACGGAGCTGACTCACCTCTTCTCGATGGAAACAGGCAAGATCATGAAATATATGAAGCAAGTGGTGGCGAATTCAAGAACTCACAGCTGTCTTTACAAACGTTGCAAGTTGAGGCTGCGAAGAAATAGATTTTTTTTTCTCTTCAAATCACTTGATTAACATTTTTGTACGATACTGAGCCGGGAATATGAATTGTCCAAGAACATGTTCTTTTTATTATGAAATACTTGATAGAATATATCAAACGATAGAAAAAGACTGCTCATTGGCGCAAAATTGATAGTCTGAGATTGAACCATGAACAAGACCTGTTGATATGGAATCGATACGATGATGAATGCAGTAAGGAAAGGAGAGGAAGGTATAGTAGGTTAAAACGAGGGGGGTATGAAAATGTTAGAAAAAATATGGCAAGACAGCAAAGGCAAAAAATGGTTAGTCCGACCAATGACAGCCATTGGGACAGAAAATAAATATCTTCCAAAGGACTACCTTGACTCCAAGCTAGGCTTTTTAGAGTAAACATCGCACCAGATAGCCTCTGCCGACACTAAACACACAACGACTAGAACCAAATGTGATTGTGAGAGATAGGCGGTAAGGGGAGGCACCATTGAGCAGGTGAGACGAAAACGGCATGCAGGGATGAGCCACAATCCACGGAAAGGAGGCATAGCAAGCAGCGGTCGGTGAAGACAACAGTGTTCCATATTGCGAGTTCACCGAACGACAATCCATCCCAACATGATCACGATGCCATGCGCGTAGACACACACGAACAGAGCATAGCGAGGGAGATATGATCAATCTCTGGCCAACGCCATATGAGAATGGGAGGTAGAAAAGTCCAGGTACCGACTTCTCATTTTGGGCTGGCCAGGAGAGCAGCCAGGTCTTTTTCGCCTGCGGCCGGGAGCTGACGAGAGCGTGCCTTGAGGCGCACTAGAAAAAAGAGCATAGCCATCAACATCACATCGTAGAGCGAAGAGAGAAGCAGCACATACAGTTTCGGTCAAGACTGAGCAGTACAACCTTGACGGCGCCATTTGTATCCTGCCCCGTAACACCCAAGATAGAGGATCGATCAGCCCAATGTTCATCTTGCCAAATAGCAGCCTTCAGAATTAAATCGTCCATGCTCCTCTCAATATGACCAGAAGAGAAGTCGACTTCCTCAGTTCTGATAGTGAGCGTTGTGAGATAATTGCCCTTCGAGGTCTGAACCTTGAGTGAGGTTGAGTATGTGCGTATGCTGGAAGTGATATACTGCATGGCAGTTTGGGCAGCTTGACCAAGCGGCGTGGGGTTATTGACAAGACCATCAAGTTCCATTATAACCGGAAGCGGTATGATGACAGTCCAACGGAGGCTTTCCACCAGCGAGACCACCATGGAGAGCGTTGAGAGGAGGATGTTTGTGTCGATGACGAGTGTAGAATATCCTGGAATGATGTTAAGCTCAGGGAAATTGTCGCGCGCTCTTCGCGATGATCGAGACTTGCGGGATGGCGGGGCTTGGGCTTGTTCGCGAGAAACAGACCGAAGGAGGCCTCGAAGGTAGCGTCGACGAGCCTGTGAACATCCATGTCAGAATTTTAGGTGGTGCAAAAAGAACTTGGAAATACCTTCAGTTCACGAACCTCCTCCGAATCGTTCTCATCATCTTCACTACTTTCTTCTTCAAGTTCACCGTCAACGTCCATTAATTCATCATCATCAATCCATCTCTTGCCCATTCTCCTCTTCTCCTCTTCTTCCCTCTCTATTCTTTCCATCTCTCGCCAGGAGGCAACCTTGTCAGCCAACTTCCCTTCAACTCGCCACTCGCGGGTTCCTTCAACCCATACAAAACCAGGAACCACACCAGCGATATCGACTGCACAACGAACAACGCGAGTCCATCGCTTTATCGTTGTTTCCTTAGGACTCACTCGCCAGCCCTCGTCTCGTGGAATGCCGCTTGCATCATATAAACCATCCTTGACACCGTAGTAATGCTGGCTCTTCTCCTCTTTGTCGTCTTCAATCTGCCCATCCGTCAACTGCTCACTTTCCTGAGTATCGAGAACCTCAATCTCGGGCCGATCAGCCCCTGATTTCCAATAACCGCGCTCAAAAACTTTTCGACTGACCCATTCCATGCCACGCATGCACCAGTCTTCAGGGAGTGGGGGAGCACATCCAGATGTAAGCATTGCCCAACGTTGCTCTGGGGCCACATTGAGGATGGTGAAGAGACCCTGGGACTCCATAACCTTGCGGGGAATGGTGACAAAGAACGCAGCAAGATCCTCCCAAGGGATGCTCCTTTCAAGGAGTTTGAGCGAAGGTTGGTGTTTAAGCATGGTTGCGAGGAAAGTGAGAACGATCGTAAGATAAGGATTGAGTGTAGAACGCGAATATTCGTTCGTCTTTCGAGTCGGATTCCGTAAAACATGGCTCAGCATCATGAAAGTCAGTTGAAGCGCATACTTGAAAGCCGGAGGATCTTCAGGTACATAGATGCCGGCTTCAGAAAGAGTCGGAGACGTCTGCTGGTGGTGATGCTCATCGTCGATATCCATCTCCACCGGCGCCTTCTTAGCAATGACACGACCGTTCGACTCACGTCCGCCAACACCGCCTATCCTTCGAAGGAGGCCTGAAGGTTTGCCGTACTCGAAAACGGACGTGATATTTATTGTAGCCATCATAATCCATTCTCTTTCCTCCGCGCCCTCAATTGTGAGTCGCTCAAGAAAACGAGCGAGCGTTGGCTGGAAATCGTCCAGTTGTATATTCGTGAAAAGCATTCCATGAAGAAGCACAAAGAGGCCTGAGACCTTGGTATCAGAATACATGCGCTTTGCCTGCAGCGAGCCGGCCCATAAAGGCAATATTGATTCACGAGAAGTCATGAATGGATGAAGGGTAGTCATACTGCAAAGACAATGAGCTATCATCAAAAGATATATATTATAACCAATGCTAATTTACCTTTTGACAAAGTGATACACGCTACGAATTTCTTCGTTATCCACCTCACGATAAAGAAGACCCAGATGGTGGTGAAGCTTCCCTGTGCCTGGTTGCTCAAAAAGACTTGTTGCGTACCAATCACGCGCGATACTTCGCCACCTCTCCTTATCCGGTTCTACTTCGAGTAATCGAGCAGCTGCAACACCTACGCTGGGGGTCAGACTCCCGAGACGTCCAGCAAGGTCACTGATGGACTTTTTTCCGGATGAGTTTCCGTTCGCAGTTCCGATGGGAACTCCAAGACCGTTGGATTGATTGAAATCATTGGCTGCTTGAACGGCTGAAGTAGTGAGTCCACCACTGCCACCCATAGCACCATCTAGCATTGCAGCGACGATCATGCGATACCGTGCGAGGTCACCCAAAGCCTCCAACCAGCCACCCCGGAACACATTTAGTTGTGGATCTTCTACGAGGCTTATATAGAAACTGTAGGCATAGTAAATGAACTCTTGGAGGAGTTCAAGTGCAAGTCGAGAAGAGAATGAAGCGCGACGAAGGGACTCGAGAAGCTTGTGAAACCCGTAATTCCACAAACGGACGACGATATTGTATTTGGTCGGGACATTCTTGAGAGATGCAGGGACAGATGGTGCGAGAGAAAGCTGCAAAAAGTTGTACATATCCTCTGCCAAACTAGATGAATGGTGAGATGATGTTGACTTGTATCGAGTAGAGCTTTTACCTTTTGTGGTCTTCCACTTTCTTCAGCCACTTCTCCTTTTCAACATCTTCCCTAGACAGTTCTCGACCCTTGAGAACTACGGGAGCATCCATCTCATCCTGGTCTTCCGACTCTTCCTGCTGGATTTTCGACTCGAGTGTGGTGATATGGCGATAAATAAATTTCAACTGCTGAGAGAACGCAGATGCTGTTGAATCGTCTGTGGCTGCACGTCCTGGACGATCGAAAACAGCGGAAGACTGTGAAGATCCGTCGGTGGAAAGGCTGAAATTGGAGGATGAAATGGAGGCAGAGTAGGAGCTTGCAGAACCTGCCGAGACATAGTCACCACTTGACTTGGGTGTAGGAGTAAGCCTCTCTGGGTGACCAGCAGAGGCAGAAGTTGGACCCTGTGTACGTTGAGGGGTCTTGAAGTGAACGGGGTCGTCTCGTCGGTAATCAAACAGCTGACGAGTAGCGCTGGTGGCACTGTTACGAAGAGGCTGCGTACGGGGGAAATTTGTAGTTTCGGCCTCTGACATGCTGTCTGGTTCTGCTGTACGGCGGAGAGGAATTGGGTCGGTATCAGGGTTGAAAAGCTTGGGTTTGGAAGACGAAGAACGGGGAACAGACAAAGTCGTGATCTTGAGACGTGAAAAAGATTCGTGGTCGGCCTCTTCTGGAGGACTAGATATAACGACCTGAGGATAAGGATGTCGCCGGTGCGTCTGAGGGACTGCGGTGCGGGGGGAGGGTGCAGGAGGTTTTAGCAACTTGTCATTCCGAACTGAAGACTGAACGAGAGTCTGAGAAGCCGGAGGAGAGGAAGGCTGCGGTCGCTGCTCGCGGTCAGACTTTTCTTTGAGACGAAGAACACTAGATTGAAAATACTATTGAGCGTCCAGGTGTAGAGAAAAGAAATACAAGCGCACCCAGCTTGCTTGCGGCGAAGAGCAGTGAGGCGGCTGTCGAGGTCAGTGGGTTGTGGAAGGTCTTTGGCAGGCATTTCGTGGTCTCTGAGCTTACGGGAGGGTCTGTGCGTAGGAACAGAGTTCATCGAAGTAAGAATCAAGGCGAACGAAGTTGGCATTTCTATTCCGCAGCACGAGATAAGATCTGGGCGTCACGTGTTTGCTGCGCTGTGTCCGGTTCTGCGCCAGAGCGCCTCAGACTCGCTCCGGTGCCCTATTCGCTCGCTCGCACTGCCACTCGGCATCCGAGTTCCCCTTCAGCTATCGGCCGGCTGAATCTCTTTCCGTAGTCTCATCAATTTACCTCCGGATCACCGTGCGGCGCTGCCCGTGACTGTCCAATCATAATTTGCCATACTCAGTCACCATTCACAATCTGATCTCAGTTCCATGAAATTCGTTACCCATTCGGTTCATGGCAGTAATGGACTTTGTGTCGTTTTTCCCGGTGGCATCCGACTGCGGCCGCACAATCCCAGAATGGATCCGCGTCGCTTCAACTGTGCGAGGGTCCTCAGACAGCCGTATCAAGCTCAACACATTGCCTCAAGCTATAGTCCATGCGCAGTTCATTGACTATTAATATGAACCCGCACAATTGACGATATGGAGCTGTCCTCGCAGTTGCATTGTTGTTGAGTGCCTGCGCAATGTCCACCAACTTTGCATAATCTGATCCAACCCCAGTTCACTGGCACAGTACAGTCTGGGTCCTACATAAGCGACCTCATTTGACTCCTGATATAGGAGTGCCTTGATGCCCTTATGACCATTTCAGCCTCACTAAATCCAGTGAGCTGTACAATGCCATCTGATCGGATCTCCAACGCTCATTGATGAATCCAGTTGCCATTATATTTTTCTTGCATTTTGAACAAGCGATACTCCTGACCCTATCCATCAGACACCTTTGATCCTCATCCAAAAAACACCTGATTCGCAATCTCAGCACTTCCACTGACAACCTCAACTTTTCTCCCCTTTTCAACCCTTATCTTCGCAGCAACCTCAACTCCCTTCCCTTCAGGAACATCAACTTCAATAGCCTCCTTTCCCGCAGCATCCAATTCATAAACCCGTATCTCCAGGCTCTGTGTATAATCATAATCCGGCTTACCAATCCCAGCAGGACCCAAAACCAGAACACTCCCTTCGCGGACCCAAACAGGAATTTCACTGATAGGAACATATTCTTTGATCCAGATGGGACCTCGGATGACACGACTCGGGTTCCAGAAGTTGGTCCAATTGCCCCAAGGTAGATAATACTCGTGCACTTCACCGAGGGGAACAAAGACTGGTGCAACGAGAAGAGAGGGACCTGATTGTGGATTTGTACAGCGAAATGAACGACTGAAGGGTGAGATACGTACCGATCATATACTGTCGGTCTAGATATTGGGCTGTACGATCCTCTGGAAATTCAAGGAACATAGCTCGTTGGATAGGATGTCCTTTCAACCGTGCTTGAATAGACTGTCAGTAACGAGTAGCGTGTCACCCGGATGCAGCCTCAAATCCAGAAATAAGAAGAACTAACGAGGTTATAGATGTAAGGCATTAGACGATGCTTCGCATCCAACCAAACGGACATATTCTTCGCGGCCTCTTCACCATAATTCCACGGGACACGATAAGAAGACGAGCCATGTAGGCGAGAGTGGGATGAAAATATCCCAAACGCAACCCACCGCTGGTAAATTTCGGGCGGTGGGTGGCCCTAAGAACAAGTTGAACACGCAAATGACTTGGTTAAACTCAGATAACAAACTTCAAATCCACCAATATCATGAGAAGCGTATCCGAAGCCGGAAGTAGTAAGAGATAATAAGCCGCGCATCGCTTCCGCCATTGCTTCCCACGTCGACTCGCAGTCACCTCCCCAATGAACAGGGAATCTAAGAACCGTCGTCAGCTCAACGAGCCGGATAAAAACATATCAGAGTTTGGATGCCTTTGTCCACCAACAGTCGAGGAACGCGCAAAAACAACAGCCTCTCCCTCTCCGAAGCTTTCGCGAATAAGGTTGAACACAAGGTCATTGTAAATGACAGAGTAGGTATTGTGAAGTCTATATGGATCTGAACCGTCGTGGAAAACGATATTTGTATGAGGAATGCGCTCCGCAAAGTCAGTCTAGGATATCACCTGATCAACCAACCCAAAACTCGCTTGGATTTTCCAATCGCTCACCTTGAAAGCATCAACACCGAGATCGATAAGGGCGGACAGTTTAGCGGAATACCATCTCCTTGCATGAGGATTAGTCACATCGAGAACGGCTAGACCTGGTTGCCAAAGATCCCATCTGATTAAAAATTGAGCCCTTTTGCAAGGTTGAGAACAAACAAAGACACAAACTGCCAGGGTGACCCATCCCTGCGTTTGATCAAATAATCGCCTTTGACAGCCTCAGTGAAAATAGGCGACAGCTGTGATATATACGGATTGACTACTCGAGATTCAGAATTCAGTTGCAAAGAGATTGTCGCTGTAACTCACTCCACAGGCAAATCTTGACGTTATATTTTTGTTTGATCTCAGCGAGGTATGCTTTGGGATTTGGGAAATTATCAGGATCGAACGTGAAGGAACACCTAAGAGGCCTTCAATGACTACAATTGAATAGCAGTGAGATGGACCATTCACCATTCATATTGTTTCATCCAGAAACAATCGATATGGAAGACACGAACGGGGCACTCTCGCTGTTTCATGCCCTCCAAAAATCCGGATACAGTCTCAGACGAATATGAAGTCAAGAACGAGGTAGAGAGCCAAAGCCCATAGGACCAACTTGGAAGGATTCTGCACGAGAGGTTGAGTAGGGCACATTCAAAGTCGGGATTTTTAAACCCACGCAGGTCGTCCAGTCATTCTGGTATATTTGTCAAGAATCTGATTGATAAAAATCAGGTTGGGGGGAAAGGGGGGCGAAATTCATGGCAGCAGACCTCCAAGGGAGTTTTTCCATAGATGATGAAGTATTCCAGACTCTTGTCCGCGACAGATATGCCAACACGGCTGACTTTCTCGGAGCCAACTTCTACTTCTACCTCTCCAGGGTGGTTGATGAAGACACCATAGTTTCTATTGGTGATATAGAACGGAACACATTTGTATGCTTGATCGCTGGAAGTTCCTCCATCTTGATTCCAGATTTTGACAGACTGGCCTAAAGGTCGACAGAAATTAACCACCAAAGCATCGCCAAAAACCTCACTTGATTGGCGTACCATTCTTCACAAATGTACCAAACTGCTCTCCAAACCCATAGATAAGCTCGCCAGGGGAGATGTTCAACTCAGAACTGATATACCGAATGGTAGTAGGCAAAGGCTCCGGTCGGGGATTGGACGAAGTATCATGAGTCAAACAAGAGCTATTCGACGCACTGAGGCTTGTCCAATGCGAAGGGACGTCAAAAATAGCTTGATATTTGGGCCCCGCAGAAGTGAGAACACGGTCCGGTGATTTGAACGTGATTGAATAAGGGTTTTCGGTGATCTCAGCTTTGAGATCACCACTGGAGATAACAAGATTAGAATCCTCCTTCGATAGACGAACGTCATGAATGGGTGGATCATCAGGAAAGAGCTCAATTTCGGGGTGACGGCGCAAAGAAGCAAAATGCTCAATGTTAACGCCGATGACGTCCTGAGTAGGAGAATGTATCCGGACACTCAAAACAGGACCTACACAGCAATCAATAATGAAAATGATCCTCGGACATGTAAAACCTACCTCCAAGTGTATCACCGCGGTGTCTGATAGGCCTTGTTGAGACCTGAAGATCGTATCCACTATCGTCTTCGGTGGTTTGAACGGCTTGAAGGCCATAGAAGGGTTTAATGCCGTTTTTCAGCAACCAAAATCCATCAATGAACTTCATTGTGAATTTTAAGGCGAAAGAGTGAGATTACTCATAGAATGGAGCCTCTCCTGCATTTATCAACTCTTTCAGAGGGTCATTTGGACAACCGAAGCGGACCGCAACTTACCCGAGAATTTTCCGCGCCCGTGTGGCTCTGGCTAGGCCGTGTCTGCAGCTACGAGATAACGAGATTACTGTTATGACATCCCCATGTCCCTGTCAAAGATGGCGGTGGTTGCCAACATAGGGCCGTAGGCGTGCCATCGTGAGCCAGAAACAGTGCTACACAGTATGCTAGCCTGTCAAAATAAAGAATCACCTAAAGTGGAGGAACAAATGTGTGGCAACATTATAACAAAGATATCACCCTGACTGAGTCATCCTTCTGATAGTGCATCCATGTCTTCTGATTGATTTCTGATTGCAACTAAGAGCAGCGGCTGCAAGTACCAGAGTATGTCAGGAGCACTCTGGAGGGAAACTCCTCTCCTCTCCTCAGCCACGTTCTCGAATAACGTCAACGCATCAGTCTACCTCAAGCTGGAGGTAAGAGGGATGACTACAAGGCCAAAACTCAATTGAGTTCGTCTAGTAGAACCTTCAACCGTCACATTCGTTTAAGTACCGTGGAATTTCGTATTTTATTCAGAGAGCAGAACAGCGCCACGGGAAAAAACTACACTGCGTGATTGCATCGGGCGGTAATGCAGGACTAGCCGCCGCTTGCGCAGCGCGTACTTTAGAAGTTAAATGTACTGTCTATATTCCAGAAGGAGTAACAGAAGGTACACTGGCTCTCTTGAAGCAAGAAAGGGCCGAAGTCGTCGTGATTGGTCGATTCTACGCAGAAGCATCAGAAGCAGCCCAACGAGCAGCAGCAACAGACATAAACGCGTAAGGACCTGTATCTCAACGAGACACGCTGATGAAATCCTTCGCAGTGTCATAGTACCTGCATATGACGACCAGCTACTATGGGAAGGCCATAGCTCAATGATCGTTGAGATTAGAGACCAACTGAAGAAAAAACCTGACACAATCTTCTGTAGTGTAGGTGGTGGTGGTCTCTTGGGAGGGATAATCGTGGGGTGCAAAGAGGTTGGCTGGGACGATGGTAAACAAGATCAAGTCAAGGTCACTTGCTCGATACTCATTGCCCGTCTTTTCAGTACCAGTCGTAACACTGGAAACCATCGGGTCTGATTGTTTCTACCAATCCATCACAATGAATGGCAGTGGATTTAACAAAAACGCAAAATCCCTTCCCCATGGGGTTGAACTCGTGCACAGCTCTGAATACAAGGTGGATATAGCCCATTTCAATGGTTTTTCATCACGCGCCTCAGGATCATTGGGTGCATCACGACCGTCTGCAGCTGTCCTGAAAATGGCACTCGAGAGAGCTGGAGGTGTTCGCTCATATACTGTTCCCGATGAATTGAGCATGGAGAGTTTGATCAGATTTGCTGGTGAGTAACAGTCAAAGAGATCCACACAGCCTAGTTGACAGCCCATAGATGATCACAAAATGCTGGTAGAAATGGCTTGTTCAACAACTCTGGTTCCCGTATATCATCCTACCCTTTTCAACAAAATGGTACCACCATCAGCAGGTGATACGCGCTGCGTCGTGTTCATAGTCTGTGGAGGCTTTAAAGTTTCTCTTTCAGACACTGAGGAATTCCGAAACATTGTTGGGCATGCCCGGCGTGCGCTAGGAACCACTTGGGAAGTCAGGTGTGATGATGGCGAGATATTTAAGGTGCCCAAGTGAGACGTCAATAAGGAGTAGACAGTACAACGAATAGATCAGAAATTCTAGTGACTGCTTTCTGTAAGTGTGGGATGTACTCACAGACTCAAAAACCAGGACATACACCTTCAAGACCATTGTTGTGAATTATGAGTTATCTTGTTTGTGGTCTTTTGATTCCTGCATCGCTCTTCGTGCCAACCTTTCTGCCTTTATCCTCGCAAGCTCCTCCCGGATAGCGACAGCCTCTTTGGGAATGTTCTGCAGTACAAAGATGAGTTCACTAGCCAGCAACATATTCAGGATGAACATACGTGAGACGTGCGCTCGAGACCTGGGAACAACCGATCCCTATACTTCAAGCCAGAATCAACTTCAACCTCTACTACTGCCACGTCGGGAGACATACAGGTACAACATGCTTTCTATACCATTCTGGGTCGCCGAAATGAATAAGAGCAGCAATAGGTACGAAAAGATAGAGAGAGAATTTGAAGACCTCGAGATTGGGTCCTCCCATAACGCAGCGTGAGAATGATGGATCTGACTAGTATATATTTGGTTGCAACTTCCGATATCAATTCTTTAGACATGTCACACAGCCACACTCCGCCACTATTTTTTTATAATTTGTAACGCGGTGTACATACACAGTAGTCTACTGACCACGGAGGCTCACTGTCTCTGATAAATATACAAATCATGTCATATGAAAGAGATAAATACAGAAAGAAGTAGAGAAAAATATAGGTGAAATGGGCTGGGTGAGTAGCAGGGCAGGGCACAGCCAAGTGAGCATGGATGAAGATCCATACGTCAAGGTTTGTGTTCAAGGAGAGGAGACATGGTGGGAGTGTGTGTTCCTGGCGTCTTTGGCTGGTTTGGGGAGCTATGGGGGCTCTCTGGGTGGTATGAAGCAAATGCCGTGGGATTAGATGTAAGCCTACGAAGAAAACAGAAAATAATAAGCCAATAAAAAAAAAAAACAATGAACAACATTCCTACGTTGGGAAAAGGCCGTTGTCATGTGCGTGTCAATGTTGATGCTGCTATAGAGAAAAACAATCATGTTACCATCGTGGCATTCGAATTAGGCGTCTGTACCAGGGTAGATAATTGCATTCACAGACAGTGCTTTCGGTAAAAACGGAATTGATGTGAGGGGGGACCTTTAGGCTCTCCTTTGTTGCTCTGTTTCAGCGGCGGACCCAAAGGCGTACGCTTGTCCGTGCGTTTTCCAGGCTGACTCGGTCCATTTTTTGTTCCAGCATCCTGAGCTGCGTCCTGCAGTGCTTTAGCTTCTTGCTCTTCAAGCATTTGCGCATATTTGTCATCAGTCCCAGAAAACCTCTGTCCCCGCCACAACGCTCCATCTTCAGAAAAGCACGATCAGAACACACAGAACTCTATGAAAATTACTCAGCGACATAGTTAGAAAAAGATAGCAATTCACAGACCATCACTATCCACGTATTTGTAATAATTATAGGTTGTCATAATCCAATTACAGATCTCCTACAGAGTAGCTTTGCCATCGATAGCCTTGATAGCTCGATAAATTAATTGTACATAGGTGAAAGGCGGCTTGGATGGCATGATCTTGTACTAAATCTCATGGCCTCTCTTACGCTTTTTCAAGTGGGCACCCTTGCCTTTCCCGATTGGGTTCAATCAGGCAACTGCAGTTGTTCGATGGGTTCAGGGTCCGGTAAGATGTCAATCTGAGGTTCTGGAAAAAATAGTGGATGCTTGACTTTCCATGGAGGAGAATTCGGGGGTTGTGAAGAGGGTGGGGATGTAGACGTGATATCCACAGAAAGCAAACGTGCGCGGTTGGTGGATGACTGAGAGCCGGGAGAAGGACTACAGTGAAGAATCGATTAGTTGGTGCAATGAGAATCTGATATGCAATATGCCTGATTGCTTGCTACCACATTCTCCGTGGATGTGCTGTACGAGCATTGGATGACACCAGCATGAGTTGATTACTGGGTTTGAGAAAAGTGTAATGGCGACAATCAACCCATAGTAGAGCTTGACTGAGCGACAAGTCTAGAGACTTGACATCCCAATTCGAGCGGCGACTTGACTTCTAAATATTCTTATGTTCAAGTATTGTGCGAATGTGCTGAAAATTTTGATTTCTTCCATTTCAAAATCGAGGCTCCTACTGATTTGATTCTTAACACTTATGTGAAATCGTCTTCATCTTTGTCTGTAAACAATATGGAACCAAAACCAAAAACATCTTTTTAGTTTCATCACCTTCTACTTCGACTAGAAAGCTGTCTTCCAAATCCATTCCAATCATAACTTCTTCATCAAATATACTCACCAAGAATTTTGTTAAACGGCATTGGAGAGTAAATGAATACAAAATCATAATAGTTAATACGAGGACAGACTCAGGTTATTTTTAGCTTGGGGCTTGAATGAGGACGTCCTCTGGCCAATAATAACTTGACTGAGAATAATCATTTTGTCCGCTAAACATGACATCAGTGACGATTTGTCTCGAAATGACGAACATCTATATATCGTTTGGTCCCTTTGGCCCCCTCTCATTTGCACCATGTCTCTTGCTAGGGTAAGTGCTATCAGTTCCTATTGTAAGCTTTAGCATTTTGAATTCTGTCATTGTAGCACGTCAATACGGAATGCCTCATCGAGCAATCATTCGTGAGTGAATTCTTGCTGTACACAGTAATGCTGCCCATTATTCTGGATTCATTAGGAAGAGGAGCCATGTACTGTCCAGGAATCAAGAGGTGATTCGAAGAAGATTGTCTCGTACGGAGAACGCTATAGCACTGGCCCAATCCCACACTTTCGAATTCCAGCTGCTGTATGTGCAACACTTCACAAAATGCTTGATAAATTTCATCCTCGACAGGGTATCGATGCAGACACTACATACAGGCTTCTCCAAGACGAACTTAGTCTCGGCGAGTCTTCAATATCAATTGATGATATCTTTTAGTAATACAAGTTTAGATGGCTCTCCTATCTTGAATCTGGCCTCTTTTGTCCAGACATATATGCCCCCTATGGCAGACAAACTCGTCAAGGAGAACATCTCGAAGAATTTAGTAGGTGCGTCGACTTTCAATTTTGACTTGATGTCTGTCTATCCTACTTATCTGTCTATCAGATGCCGACGAATATCCGGCGACTCGTGAGTCTCATATCTAGTTTTCATACAGTTACTGAGCAACATATTGTTGATCAAGAGTTACTTCTTAACCGCTGTAAGTTGATTTGATCGTTGATTCCACGATCTAATCTCAGGAGTTTACCAGGTGTGTCTATGATTGCGGATCTGTGGTATGCGCCTTTGGCTCAGCAGGCTGTTGGTACTGCTACAACCGGATCATCTGAGGCCGTTCAACTCGGCGGCTTAGCCATGAAGAAAATTTGGCAAGATAAGCAAAAGGCGGCCGGAAAGAGTATTCATGTGCCTGGGTAAGTTCTTAGTTCACTTCATTAGTTGAATCTTAAGGCATTCCAGTCCAAATATTGTGATGAGTTCCAATGCTCAAGTTGCCCTGGAGAAGTTTGCGCGCTATTTTGACGTGGAATGTCGCCTTGTCCCTGTTTCTAAGCAAAGCCGATATCATCTTGACATCGTGAAGACTATGGGCTATGTCGACGAAAACACTATCGGCATTTATGTGATTCTTGGGAGTACGTGTTTGTTGTGTTGTTACCCGTGTACTCCAACACAGTTTACAGGCACTTACACTGGACATTACGAAGATGTCAAAGGTCTAGCTAACCTCTTAGATCAATACGAGAGACGTACAGGCCATTCTATTCCTATTCATGGTAGGAAATTTTACAATATGTTTAATGTAGTACATTTAACAGGATCATGAAGTTGACGCTGCATCTGGTGGATTTATCGCTCCATTTGCACACGTATGGTTGCCTTCATGGCCTATGTTCACATCTGACCCAAGCTTCTGTAGCCTAACCTCATTTGGGACTTCAGAATTCCCCGGGTAGTTTCCATCAATACATCGTGCGTCGTCTGGCTTTTCTTGATGTATATACCTAACAGATGTATAGGGGGCACAAGTTTGGATTGAGCTATGTTGGCGTTGGATGGATTGTTTGGCGTGACAAAGAGCATCTCCCTAAGGACCTGGTCTTTGAGCTGCATTACCTAGGTTCTGTCGAGTTCACATTTTCTCTGACCTTCTCGCGTCCAGCTGCTCCAATAATAGCTCAGTATTTCAACCTTGTGCACCTCGGATATCAGGGTTATCAGCAACTTGCACTGAATGATTTGAAGAATGCTCGGTTGTTGAGTCGGGCTTTGGAGAGGAGTGGCTATTTCGATGTTCTGAGCGACATTCATCGTCCCAATGGATTGGGCAATGAGAAGATGATCAATTCGCCTAACGTTGAGGTAGGTGACTTTCGGATCGCCAATACCTGAGGAAGATAGTGATCTTCTCACAGGACTATGAACCTGGTTTACCAGTCGTTGCTTTCAAATTCTCAGAAAGCTTCAAGAAGCAGTATCCTCGCTTTCAACAAAGTTGGATTCAAACTCTTTTAAGGACACGTGGGTGGTATGTACCTGTTCGCTTTCTGGTGTCTCAGGTAACATTGGTGAATAGGTTAGTGCCAAATTATAACCTACCTCCAGAGTGTGAGGACATAGAAATACTACGGGTGGTAGTCAAAGAAAACATGACTGAATTGGTGAGCAGATGAAATCAAGTCAGTTGTTGAATGGAACTGAAACGTGTATAAATTGCAGCTTATCCAAAGATTCATTGATAATCTTGTGGGTTTTAGCTGAATTCGCATTCTTTCAGCACTAAAAGCAGATTTGAACAGTTTGATATCATTGACATCCTTACAGGCGATGAGCAGTCCTTCCATACCTTCCTCACGACAGCTGATGCCACCACTGGTTGGGACCATGAGAAGACGAAGCACGGCCTTCGCGTTAGGCCGGAAGAGAGTGATCACTCTGGAACATATGCACGCCCTTGCTAAACGCTGTAACATAGTTGTTAACCATCCCTGTAATTGTAGGAACTATCTGCAATCTATCAAACATTGTCCAGATAGTGTCTCACATAGCACTCACCGGGTGAGAATTGTCCGATCTTGAAAGACGAGTTTGATTGTGGGTTGTCCAATATTGTGGCGATAGCAAGACACCAGGGAATGGTTTAGCACTGGTTGAGCACTGGTAAGACGCGTCAATACAGCCAAACTACGCGTCAATTCTCGAATAGCACAAGCCATCAATTTCTTCCAGGCTGTCCTTACCAATGGCACCTGTGCAAAAACTGTGGGTGAATATCTCACTAGAAGCATTAATCTTGACATATCTGCATTTTCAGCAAGCCCCTACAGGCTACAAGAGCGTCAACATCGCTTCTTCCTCCACTCGAGTCGACGCCTTCTTTTATCATTGACAAAAACAACAAATCTTACAAGCATCAATATGCGAACATATATTTCATACGCTTGCGGCTATTAAGACAGTTCCTTGAGAAGAATGCACTCGATCTATGGAATAATGCCCCTGGGAAACCTACCCGGGTGCCCAGAGTCCTGGACGTAGTGAAAGGGCAGCTATGTTATATCATAGGGACCATATACATGGAAATGCCGATGAAACCCAATGTTATGGAAGACATAGCCCGAGATGTGCGTTGACTCTAGGCTTCAGCTCTCTTCGAGTGGTAACGCCATTTACCTCTTTGGCGATGGATAGCATTCGATACTGCCTCCGCCCCCACCGAAGAAGTTTTATTCGGATACTGATAGTGTCATGATTGAGGACGAGTCTGGTCGTATCCGACTTGTAGGAGATGTTTTGAAGGGTAAGAATTTGGTTACAGGCGTAATAATAAGTGCACTTGGAGCGGAAACCCCAGAGGGAGATTTTGAGGTCGTGGACATCTGTTTTGCAGGAATGGCGCCGCAAGCCTATAGAGAAGATAGCATGAAGGAGGACTCCATGGATGAGGATGCAATAGATGCGGATGGTGCGGTGTTCGCATACTCTTATTGAGTTGATGATCTATGAGGCTGATTCAAAAATTTGCTCACAGAAACGGTGACCTCTGATGATGAGTGGGTGGGCTTAGTTTCAGGACTTGAAATGGGATCAACTACACCAACGGATGCACAGCTACAGATGTTGACAGAATATTTGACGGGAGAAGAGGGTGGAGAGGAGGATCAGCTTGGTGCAGCTAGAATTTCGAGGTTGATAATTGCTGGAAATTCTGTGACAGCTAGTGCTCTCGCCGATAGAATCGAGACGCCTTCGTATGCGGAACGTAAAGCTGTGCGTTTATTTTTTCATTCATCTCAGACTTCAGACCTCATGCGAGATCTGCCCAGAGAAAGCGAGGACTGGATCAAACGACCTTCGAAATCAACCCTATTTACGAACTTTCGGCGCATTTACTCGATATTGCTCGAGTCATGCCTATTCACATACTACCTGGACCAGAAGACCCATCTGGGGCCATTATGCCTCAGCAACCATTCCCTAAAGCTATTTTTGGTGAAGCTTCAACAAAGTTTGAGACTTTTTACTCGGAAAGTAATCCTACATACATCAACATTGGATCTTCATCAAGAAAGGGGTGTAGAAGGTCTATCCTAGTAAATTCCGGACAACCTCTGAATGATATGTTCAAGTATCTCCCTTCGCCACCCATATCCCGCCTCTCTATCCTCGAAAGCACACTCAAATGGAGACATATGTCACCAACAGCGCCAGACACACTGTGGTGTCACCCATATTTCACGGTTGACCCATTCATTATAAAAGAGACGCCGCATATCTATGTCGTCGGAGCGCAACCCGAATTCGGTACCAAACTGATCACCGAACAGACACGAAGTGGTGAGAAGATTCGAAGTCGTATTGTGCTCTTGCCGAGTTTTGCAAAGAGTGGGACACTCGTCATGGTGAATATCAGGACGCTAGAGGTCCGGTGTATTAACTTTGCCGTGGAGGGGATGATGACTGCAGACGAAGAGGATGTTCTATCAGGTACGCTGCTAATTAATTGTTTCCCCGATTGACTCACATCCTCTTCAGACGGAGGAGGTCCAAGATCACCAAGACGGACAGAATCAAAATGGGCTCCAGATCCCAGCTCGAACTCGAGTATCATGGATTCACAGCAGGACCAATAACAACACTTCGAGATGATCAGTACAATAAGCTGTATCTTAGTAGAAGACTAACTTGTAATTAATATTCAAACTTCCCATCGCATGGCAGAGAGAACCCAATATGCTCGGCCACATTCTTGGTCCTGTTCGTCAAGCCAGCAGAGACCGTCTCTCAGTAGCATGTTCTCCAGAGCAGCTTTCGCACGATCCATTGTCCAGCCCTTCTTTTGTACAAGCATGTTCTCGACTACTCTTCCATTGGTTTCTTGCGCAATGGCGAGAATAGTAGCCTGATCATCGTCCAACTCCTTCACAACACTTCTGACCATCTTCTTTCCCCCAATTTTAACGACTTGATATCCGGCACCTAAAGGTTGGAGTGTCTTGATACTACGCACGATGTCATCCTCTGTTATCTCCCCGCTATTAACCCCACGCAGTTTAGACACCATTCGGACGAGCTCGGACATTTCAATTAAACCTCCATTGTGATGTCTCGTGCTCACACACACATCAACGATTTGAACACCAAGCTCGTACTGCCAATCACCGATATCTAGCATCTCGGCCCACCACCCGCCTTTCCTCGGACCTGCCAATGGGTCGACGCCAATCGAGTAACACATTTGTTGGAATGCATGGCGGAAAGTTGGATCGCTTTTGATGGAGTCACGGTGGGTTGAGGCGAAATGAGCAAGAGCGGTGCGGAACTGTGTGAGCTGTGAATGAAGGTGATCGACTTGAGATTGGGAGATTGTGGACGATAGTTGGGCATAGGAGCGCTTTGACTGTTCTTGTCTGTCAAATGCTGCAAGACCTACCCCACGTCTATGCATGCTTGTATAAAAGGAATAATAAAGTGATCGTCACATTGCTTAATTTGTAATGGCCAGCTTGTTCATGGAACCTGCCCCTTTCCTGGGTATCTAATCAACCATGGCTACCGACTTATTTGTACTTCCAATGCTCGAGAAGTTAGGCGTTAGGTTTTTCTCTCACAACCACCTCGAAACTAGGTCGAGTCTTGTTACCGGATTCTTCGAAATTTTTGGATATATTGACTGATCGGTTGGACATTACTTTTGGGGCACCATTCAACTGGCTCTTTACGCGAAGGTTACCAATATGGATATGAGGATCGAAATGTTCTTGGTCATCCATGAACTACAATCAGGGGAAACATGTCACATTCAGGATCAGCAGTACATCGGCGTCACGGAGTCGTGCTAATTGGTCGCTAATTAGTCTCGCATGTGCCTACATTGCATACTACAGTTTCCTAATTAATATGGTTTGCAGCCGATCGGAAATCCGACTGACTCCTTTGCCTAACTTCAACAATGACGAAGTTCCACAGGCTTGAGGCAGTCGATCAGCAAGTCTGCTGAATTGCTTCGAGCTAAGCGGCTATGTCCACCGATCCAAATGAAAAGAAGTTTTGAGCTACTCGAAACGTGTTCATCATGTAATTATCAGCTATAAATATATTGGAAGTACTCCAGATGTAGTCACATGTAGTCACGCTGCATTTTACAGAAAACATGCCAAGGACGCGGCATCTTGGGTATCTTGATGTATATGGGAAGGATCTCATATTCTTAGCAGTATATGCTTACAGAGGGATGCCCGCCTTCGGGCAAACTTTCACAGAGCCAAAAATGACTTAAAAGCGATGTCGAACCACAACCGTTATTCAACAATCATTCCTTACTGTCCTCTCCTCAATAAATGATTCTCAAGGGTTTGTTGGGCCTATTCCTCGCGCAGTTGACTGTCGCTCAGTATGGCGCTCCTCCCCCCACGAGTAGCGCTTCTGCACCAGTCCCATCTGCACCACCCGATACGGCAGGACACCATAACGTCGGTATCGAAATTTCAGGTCCTGACATCGCTAATCATTCTTATAGATCAACGTTTTCCCGGATGGTAACTTCGTCTTTGACCCTGCGAACATCACCGCTCAAGTTGGTGATCTTGTCACTTTCTACTTCCCAACGTTCGTTCATCTAGTCGTGTCCTTCAAAGTCGCTGATCTGTGGAAATAGTACTGAGCAAGTCACCCATTCAGTGACGCAATCATCTTTTGGAAACCCTTGCAAGTACCTTACGGCAGATGGTAACAACTCGGCTGGTTTTGATTCTGCGCTTGTCATTGGCACAACATTCACGCTCAACATTACAAGTACTGATCGTAAGTAGTTTGTTCCAGTCCTCTTCATTGATGATACATTCCCGTTTCAAGCAATCTGGTACCATTGCAAGCAGGTGAGTGACAAGTGATATATGCTAGGAACGAGTGATCCGACATGGGTACAGTTTCAGCATTGCGGAATGGGTATGGTCGGTAGTATCAACGCTCCGACGAGTGGTAACAACACACATGATGCCTTTGTTGCTGCCGCGAAGGCAATTGGGACGAGCGAAGTCACCGTAAGTTTTCAACTGTACGAGTATCAAGTCAGATTGTTGACCAATTCAAAGGAAATGGATGATGGTAATCCTGTTTTAACAGGTGTCGGTGCTACGGCTGTGGGACCACCAACAAGTTCTGGTTCCGCTTCTGGGGCTGTGAAGACTACTGCCAAAGGCAGCCTATATCTCATCATTGTGGGAGTTATTGTGTATCTGAACTGAATCTAGTAATGCGGTGTTATGATTTATGAGAAGAATTTGTCTTTGATTTGTGTTTCATCTAAAACCCCTGGAAATCGATGTTATATGATTTTATGATTTGTCTTGAAGGCTCTGTACATATATGACAATGTCCGGGCAGAGTGTTGTTCGGCCAAGGCTGACATCGTGTATTCATGAGAGAGTTGCAGGAAAGGAACAAAGAAGAAATCAGATCGGTTGTTTCTATGCAGCTCGGAGTAGAACCATTTTCGGATTTCAGTGCAGTATTTTTCCTGTTATGAAGAGTCTTCAAAATACAGATTCGAGTATGACTATAGCACCTCAGGTATTTTTACACTTCTGATTGGTTAGGTCATACAGGTGTGTTTGATTGTTGACACGACGCAGCCACTTTCATCCTACAGGCAATCCACTCTGGTGCCCATATGTTTTCTAGAATACCCCAGAAGTTCAGTTCCTTCCTTGGTGATGAGGCGAAACTTGCTTTCCCTACTCAGCCAGGCGGAGTCTCGAAGCTAGCAACGGTCCGGGTGCGCGATCTTCCCTTGCAGCTTTCAACGGGCCTGATGGCAGAGCACATGTAGAATATTTCCGCTACAGACAGTTATTGGGAGCAGGTACGAAGTCTTTAGCCCGTTGATCCTGTCCATGAAATTGATCGAACTTTTATCAAGTATTTCATTCTGTTCGATTCGGTTTCTGACGTATTCTCCCTCGTATCACCTCACCACAGTATGTTTCCTCTGTCGAATATCGACATAAAATATTAATTTGACTCTACAGTCCGGCGCGCTCTAATAGATGCTCCAGAAAATGTCATCACGCTAATTCAAGTCGTCACTTCTCGTCTATTCAACCTTGTCTCTGACCACACGTTTCCTTCCATCTCAACAACATCGGTAACCGCACTGGCCTCGTCCTTCATAAAAACAGGAACCAGTTCAATGGAACGCAATACTACAAAAGAGGTATTGAACTGTCTGCGTGTGCTGGAGCGAGTACTTCCTGTCGTCTTCGATGTCGAAGGTGAATCCAACACTTTTGAGATGGAGTTGCTATGGAAAAGGGATGAGGTAGAGGACGATGAAGAATTGAGATCCAATGTAGAGGAACGAGGAACTTCACAGTTTGTGATTGATGATGAAGAAGACAGTGACCGAGAAACTCGATCACTGCCTACGACCCCCGGGCTCAAGCCATCGAAAGGGAAGAGACGGCTTCCATCCTTAGGATATCGCTTATTCAACTGCATCTTTGACCTTCTCTTTTGTTGTGGGTTTACTCTTCCGACGAAGTTTCAAATTGATCATCATAAGATTCATTATGTCATCTGGTGTGTACCAAATCACTGCTGTATGGGTAAATCTCATAGACTCTGCAGGGAGAAGGGGGTGGGTTCAACTGTAGATCCAGGATCAAGTCATACCTATGATAACAACAGAATCGAAGTTCTGCGTCTGTTACTCGTACTTTTGTCTCGCCAGATATATGTCCCCCCTAGTTGCCTTTTCACGAAGCCTTCGTTGTACTCATTGCATCTTGTTCAAAAGACCTCGAGACGCGGCGTACTTACCCTCTTATGTTCCCTTCTGAATGTTGTCATGAATTCTGCCACAAACAGCGAGACTGGCATTAGCAGTATGGCCGGAAAACTACCTTACAACCATCTCGTCTTCAAAGGGGAGGATTCAAGGACGAATCTTGTGGGCATGTGCCTGCAAATACTCTGTGTTTTACTTGACTTCCAGAGCGGGTCAGCTCGAGATGCCACCATAGGTTCTGGAGATGCTCAGGTCGTTTCACCAACAGCCAAAACGAATACGTTCCGCTACTTCTTAATGAAGCTAGTGAGGTTTACAACACCCTCACACTTATCTTGATCTAACTTTCTGGATAGCACAGGACGAAAGACTTCGATTTTATCATTGATGGGATTATCGGTATCTTCGAACAGCAAATGGCTACCATCAGCAATGTCCTTCCTGGCTCACGAAAGGCCATACCTCATATTAATGAAACCAGTCAGTCATGTCATTGTGACTAAGACAAACGCTCACGAGTCACAGCCATTTTTTGCTGGAAGATTCTTGACCTGAACAAGGTAGACAAGCCTCCCAAACATAGATCTGGAAGCTTACATTTTATCAGAAATTTAGACTCCATCTTCTTGAATCGGAGAAGTCCATGGTCTTACTTGCATATCTATTGACCTATGGAATGGAAATTAAGGATAAGCCCGGTGAGTTCTTCGCTGTGTGGGTCAGGGAATATTCATATGCCCCAGAGCAACATGGTCTATGCAGAGCTTTGTCGTACATTGTTCAGACACTATCTGGTGAGAAGTCGTTCGGTGCACGGCTGTCTGGTCCTATCAAGGGCCAGGTCCCAGCTAAATACAATAATGGTGGAACAATGACAGATTTCTTCATACAGGTCAGTGCATTTTTATGGGAGGGATTATCAGTTTCAATGAGGCTGTGCAGATCGTCTACTCTATGATAGCGACAACACCTGGGAGTCTCAACTCACTTTATCCGGCGCTTGTTATTGCTTTATCGAATGTGTCTCCATATTTCAAGAAACTTAGTGTCACAGCCTCAACGCGACTCATCCAGCTGTTCACTTCCTTCTCAAATCCACTCTTCCTCTTGTCGGATGAGGGACATCCTCGACTCCTATATTTTATGTAAGCTTTGATCCTTTCGACGCTTCACAGGGAATTCAATTGCAAATTAGGTTAGAGATTTTCAACTCTGTCATCTTGCATAGCTTTTCAGAAAATCCCAACCTGATATATGCCATCTTGTCATCTCATAAATCCTTTGAGGACCTCGAAACATTCACACTTTTACGGGGCCTTTGCGAAATCAAACGCGCACGACTAGTCAAAGAGGAACAGGCTCGAAAATCGGAAGGGTCTCTAGAACCCAGGGATTCGGGTGACGTAGAGAAGGCTCGGCTTCTGAGTGAAGGGGGTGTCGAGGAGGAAGATGAATTCACTGTAGAAGTAGAGGCATCCGTAGGCAGTGGTAATACCAACGTTGCGGAGGGCAGCACGTCCCCAAGGTCGGAAAAGGCTAGGGGAAAAATGAAAGAGAGGCATTCACTCTCAGCTGAGGACGTTGGTGTCGCTGCAGCCTCTGTTGGACGAAATGGCTTTGTACCAACCGAGGAATGGGTATGCCTTTATTCGCTCTTGTCCCAATTTTTACTCATGATGACCACCAGGTGACCTCATGGCTACAGGGGTGCGTCTGAAATTCATGAAAAACGACATGTTTACTGATTTACTCTAGCTTACCACTGTATTATATACGCCTGGTCATATCAGAGCTCCTTCCAAAGATACAGGAAATACAGACCTCCAGAAAAGCTGCCTCCACGAATTTTGCCATTGATTTTCTTGCAAATACAACTCTGACGCATGTTCTTCCTTCGGCACCCCCAATCGTAGCTCGGAAATTTCTTGTGCGTCTCAATTTTTTCGATTGTTCAATTTTACGTCTTAAATCGCTCAAAATTAGTGGTCCGAAGCATCTACCGTATGGCTAACATCGTTGATTTGGGGAGAAATATATGTCCGGGGAATGTCACCCTTAGGCATATGGAACGCTACAAGTGTTCGGCTGTTCTATGTCAAGCATACTCAAATGCAACAAAGGCAGCTTTCTGATACTGTAACAAATGTGGTTGGAGGATTGCTCGGGAGAACGCCAACGTCTGATAACCAGGTCCGACGCTCCTGATATTCTGGTACTCTGCTAGGAAATGCCTAGTCTTATGTATTTATATGTACTTTATTTCTTCTCCTGTTGAAGATGTCGAGGGTATTTGGGGATTTATTTTAATTATTCGTTCTTCAGCTTTTCTGAAGGTACATCAAATAGCACCGCCACCAACCTTCACGTCTGCTGCTGTGAGAGGTTAAGTGGACTGGCGTCGTAAGTGGCTTTCTCATCTGTTTTGTGAGAGAGATGCGAAGTCACATAGGAATAATGGAATGGATAGGGTCCTGTTATCTTGTCTACCGGGTTTGAAGGATGCTCAGAAGGCTCTTTTGCGCAAAGGTCTGCTGTTGACTCTGCAAATCTCTATCCTATACTCTAACATCTGCCAGGAAATCTAAACACAGTAGCTGATATTGTTCTTACACCTCCACAAGACCTGGCAAAGCGATGTCGCGTTTCGTCCTCAGAAATCAACCAACTTACACGGGACATCTGTCAGAACCAAGATAGTCTCCAGTTCATTTTCCGCACACTGGAACATACGACAGAAAATGATCCGAAGATCTTGACATTGGGAGATGCGATTTTGGATGATGCTCTGGGTGGTGGTCTACGAACGGGGATGATATGGGAAATTGTAGGGGAGAGGTACGGTTGTCTATGCTCGATATCCTCCCCTAGCTATATTATTGACTTGGAACAATCCAAGCGCTGCAGGGAAGACACAATTAGCTCTTCAAATTTCTTTGTATGCTCAACTTCCAGAAACACAAGGAGGACTAGGTGGATCAGTCTGTTATCTGACGACAAAAACGAAACTTCAAACTCATAGACTTCTGCAAATCAAACAGGCAAGAAACCTTCAAGATGCATCACTGGAGGATGTGCATACCCTTTCGGCGCCGACCGTGCATGTCCTCCTGAATGTCTTGGAGAATCAGGTTCCTGCGTTCATAGAAACGATCGCGAGGACACCTTCGCGGAAACCCGTCAAACTTCTCATCATTGATGCGCTTGCAGAGCTCTTTCACCTCGTTGAGAGAGTATCTACAGCATCCCTTGTTGAACGCGGGCAAAAATTGACTCAAGCATCTGCACTTCTTCATCGAGTCGCTGATCGCTATCAAATCGGGATTGTCGTCTTGAATGAAGTGTTGGATGCATTCGATAATTATGCTGCTGACTTTGATAAGAGTGAGAGCGGATTGCTTGTATATTCTGAACAGGCTAGATGGTTCAATCGCGCGCATAGTGTGTATGGAGAGAATCAGAAGGAAGCTGCTCTCGGGCTCGTCTGGTCGAATCAGATCAACGCGAGAGTAATGCTCTCTCGGACCAGACGAAGGCGATATATTGAAGACATGGAAGAAGAGAAGGGACAAAAACGGCGCAAGACCGAAGGCGAGGCAGATAGAAAGTCAGATTCCGGAGACTCTTTATCCGAGAGGGAGCCTTCCCTGATCCGAAGGCTGACAGTCATCTTTAACTCTGCTGGTCCTTCATCATCGTGTGATTACGTTGTTACATCTGCTGGGGTAAGAGGAATGCCTAGCGAAGAAAAGCCACCACAGATACATGAACATGAATGTTTGCAGCCAGAACTCAACTCCCAGCCCTCCGATGCTCTTCCTGGTCAATCTCCAGCCCAGCCCCAAACCTCTGTCACGTTATCTTCGCAAACTGTGATACCGAGCAGCCAGGAAGGGGAATACGATGATCAGCTCTGGGTAGACGAGGAGTTTTACAACAGCGTCGACTGGGATAACCTGGAGCTAACATTATTGAAGTCGCAAGAGGTAACAAATTGACCTTCTGGCGCTGCAGAAAATCGGTGAGAATCTGTAGTACATTTTTATTGTATAAAATATATTGTTGATGTGTGTGATTCAGAGTTATGGCTCGCAGGGAAGGCTTTTGTACAAGAACATGTTAATGTTGCTTGGATGGTATCTGATAGGAGCTTCGTTGAAGGTGCTATAAAAAGAGTATTTGCTTATTCTCATCGTCATATTTTGTAAGAGAATTTCCGTATTCCTCATAGCTTGTTGCGACATGATTTTGCACAACCCGCACTTCCAGTCATTGGTACTATATTTTCGGGCGTATTGCCTAACGTCCTGTCATTGGTCATATACGAGGTAACAAAAGTTAGGATAGGTGGCCATTGGCTCCAAAATCGAAGTTTGTTCATCGATCCAAGGGAGTGCAGAGGACGTCATTATAGGTCTGTTAACTCGGTCTGCAGTTGTGCTTAGTGCACTCGATCTTCTGCCTTCTCAACTTACATCTTTGACAGCTGGGGTGATCGGTATAAAACTCTCGTTGGATACGATATTCCACCAGGTCTCAATCATCTCTCCCCTTCTCACCCATTCATTTTTTCGGCCGGCTCATCACTGATGAATAGCCCTCACATGTATACCCATATGAGCATACACGCAATGTATCACTATTATGTCTCTTCACCTACCGGTATTATTCCACCCTGGCGTACGCTTCTTAATATGGCTCACCTGCGTGTCCTCAAGGTTGGAGGAATACCACTTGAAGTGTTCTTGGTTTGTTTGGTCAATGATGAAGATGGCCGGACTATTCTTGGCGGTGGTGTGGGTAGTGGTGCAGGAAGTTCCTAATCTAAAAGTGCTGATGCTGAGTGGGTGGTATAGTGTTTACAGATTTGGTGGTAGTGGCAGTGGCGGTGGTTCAAATGGTGCTGGATATTGAATGGGTGGATCTGAGGTCGTCGCGAAATTGGTGATGGCCATTGAATCTAGGAACACAGACTCCGGACTCGGTATTGGATGGGGTAGAAGCATTAATGGTTGGGGCTTGGGAGGAAATAGTCGATTCACATACCTTGAGATGCACAATTGTAATCTCGGGGTGGACGTTGAAAGATGATCAAGAGGGAGAATTGAAAGAGTGGATCCGCCGCTTTCCGAGAGGTGAGTGATTTTATGTCACACAGCCTCCATTGTCCTCTTCCTTTTGCCAAGACATAACTACACAATACGTAGTGCAGGTCAATGAAGCTTAGTTATGTGATATTTCGGAGAATTGGTATTAATCTGAAGATACCAGCTGTTCTTCTTTAGACTGCTGTCGCAAGATTTCAATTACATTACTTTAAAATTTTCAACAATAACTGAGATCTGTGCTTAAAAAAGCTTTTTGTAGGGCTGATATATGATCGTAAGCAAGCTTGGATGCTGAGCAATTTCAACATTGCAAGGGTTGGGACTCACATATGGACTTGTTATCTACTTTGAGGAGGATGTGAGAGAAGACATACGATCTGTAAAAATAGGATCAGAGTAATCACTCGTGATACAAGAACATCTGAGTTGGATTGTTCACATTCAAACAAAATGCCGTTCATTACCAGTTCAAAAATTATCAAGTTGAAGAGTCATGACACATTTTGTGATAGACAGCAGCCATAGATTTATGATGTACGGGAGAACGATATGTACAGATAGAAGAAGGCAAAAAGAAACT
>Ga0153966_100047_pt1 | contig 84954 bp, 97 predicted proteins | sample TSFL050MetaG_FD_104738 | JGI IMG/M metagenome (GOLD analysis project Ga0153966, IMG submission 104738) | Attine ant fungus gardens microbial communities from Florida, USA - TSFL050 MetaG | ecosystem: Host-associated > Fungi > Mycelium > Unclassified | place: USA: Florida, Paynes | collected... | reverse complement strand
ATAGTCTGAGGATTAGACCTCAGACTTAACAACATCTTTTGTTGCTAAACTACTTCGCATTTTTGAGCCTTTGAAGACCACTCTTGCAAATCACAAACTAGTAAGTAACCATTTGTGATACTAATTATTTTTGTTCTTAGCTTTTTGTTCCAGAGTACATTATATCTCTTTCTTTTTTAATATTAGGTATTATATTCTGGAAATTTCATAGTTATTTCTTTTTATTTTTATTTTATTAATTATTATTATTATTATTTTTTCATAATAGATCTTCTAGTCTGCTACAACTCCTGTAATTACATTGTAGTCCATACTCTGTATACATTTTCTTTTTCAGATTTTGTATATATATTACATAGTTACAGTATAGTTCTCCAGTTTGTAAATTAACATTACTTATGTCTATTCTCTCCTGATATATCTCCTTTCCAACTTATACTCTGATGACTCTATTACTCCAAAGCTAGCAACCAACACAGCAACAGAAGATTGGAGTGCAATACATAAGTTGAAGCCAAGGTTGTTCTCTCTGTCATCATTAAATATAATCTCTAGATATTACTTGGTAATACTCTGGGTTTTACAATTTCTTTTATTTCTTTGATAACATACTTGTAATTGAATTCTGAATATTATTCGGACCTCAGAGTAATTATATTATTATTTCTTTTTTCTTTTCTTTATTAACATTACTCTGCTATGGAGTAGAAGTACATGATTAGAATAGAGGGTGTTGGAGAGCTAGGAGATGACATTAATCATAACTATATGATTATGTTATAGAGAAGAGAAATTAGAAAGGCCTAGAATGAGAAATATTTTCTTTTTCATTATTTTCTAAACAAGTCTTTTTCATTTGTAAATTTAATATATTACTCAAGATAGAGAGTGATAAGAGGAGAGCCTTCTTGGCCTTTGCCTTTATTTCCAAAGCTCTTGAGATCATTGAAAGTAATGTTCTTGAGTATGTAAGGGTTAACCTTGGTAAGAGGCTGAGTAGGTAGTTTATTCTTATATATACTCTATTTACTCTAAAACCTAATTGTAAAGATACTCAGACAAGAAAGCCTAGCTAGCTACTCACTCAGACTGTATCATATCCATAAGGTCTAGTGTGGGGGTACAGATGAGAGATTGGTTAAGTGTGATAAGGTCTAGAAGTGGTTTACTGACTACACTTGCTAGGAAGTTCATTACAGTATGTAAAGGTTGACACCTTAGAGGTATCATTTGCAAGGTAGATCTAGATTGATCCTACTATCATTTCAATCAATTTTACATTACAGATAAGCAGTGCTTTGATTTTTTTAAATTTTTTCTGATACTTCCACTTTCTATTCATTTTCATGAACCCTTTAGCATACAATTAAGGACTGTTATAGTTCTACCTTGTTTATTTTATCTATCTCAGTCAAAACTCCTCTTTTGCCCTTTTCACCATAACAGAAGATCAGGGCATAATACACAAGTTGAAGCCAAGGTTGTTCTCTCTGTTGTCAACAAAACTGCCTCTAACACTATTCTGTGACAAGTTGAGGGAATTGATAGATGTTCCTGGTTACTAGCAAGCACTGTTTAATGAATATAGCCATTCTTTGTAGTGAGCAGGAGATATTCTTGGCATTGCCATTCAAGAACTTGTTAACACTGAGTAGTAAGATCAGGGCAATTTTGCCATCCCATAGGTTAGGGTCTGTAGAGCTATTGATTTGATATGGGATGACTGAGAGCTCTATGCTTGAGTTGAGACTGACAGTGTTGTCATCTGAGGGCTAAGGGAGGTTCAAGGGAGTGTGGCTGATGACCACTTCAATTTTACCACTTTGGTCTTGTAGTTGGTTTGGTGGGGGAGGGAAAATATTGTCCTCTATGTTGACCTGATCTGTCCAGGAAGCATTGGTGGACTAGGTTTCCATTCTTTCCACATAATCCAAGGATGATGTGATGCTTATGGATTCAGCCAACAAGAGTCTTTGTTGGTTAGTATTACCATTGGGTGTCAGAGAGCACCCCCTAGGGTTCATACTAGGGTGGCTGTTAATACTGGAGTCTGGAGGATGCATGTGGTTTGCATGGGGGGAAAATTTGGTATACTCACAAAATCTTCTACAGGCACTACCATCATTGATGATGGTACATGGAGAGAAGTGATGTGAAATCCTGCATTCATACAGCATACTTGAGGGATAAGAATATTATTCATTCCAATAAATAAATAATAAGTTCAATAAAGTGTCAGATCAGTATTCTTCTGCTATAGATTGCGTTCAAGCATCGTGTAACAAATTGATGAAATTCAAACAAAAAAAGACATCTTCTGTACACTGAGTTTGAATGTCGCACACTATAATACACAGATTTCAATGACAACGACTTGTTTGTGCTGCTTGAGATGCTGATGACTGGAATCCTTCTCATTGCATAATCAAGTGAATCTCTTGATGTCGGCAAAATTGACCATGTTGGATGTCTGGACGAAGGGGAAGATGGTGAGGCACAAGAATGTGAACCAGCTCAAAAATCATCGAGGGCTATGATTTGCTGTGAGGCCATCTGAGGTTGTATGAAAACTGACTGAAAAGGCAGTGATAGCGGCTGGAACTCTGTCGTTGGGCGCACGCTATTTATCTAGGTAAACTGACAAACGCATTCGATCTCTTCCCCGAAAAATCTGAGAAGAGATAGATCGCTTCCCATCTGTTCCAAAACTGTGTTGGATGGTTGAGTTGGTGAGCTGATGGGAACATGAATCACGTAGACCGTCAATTGGAAGATCTAGGATGATTCCAGATATTTAGGGTGATCAACGAGAGTAGTACTATCATGCATTCAGCATTTAGGGGCGACATTGTTGCCTGGAGAAGAAAAGGAAAACCACCGGACATATGGAAGGGACTTACGATGATCAGTGGCCTTGAAATGTTGACAAGGCCGGAAAGAGGGAATTCCGAGTTTCAGCAGGATCAGACAAACCAGAGATTGCCGAAGGCACCACAGCGCATTGATGAGAGAAAATATATTGGGTATATAAACGATATACAGAGATGTCTAAGTGGGAGCATCCTAGAAGATGCGTCAGGACATAATGGGTGAAGAGACGCAGAGGCTCACAGAGGCCTTTGGGCAAAAGCGTTCTCTCCGTTTCCTGCGCTTTTCGAGCTCTTCTGGATCAATCTGTTCTGTAACAGAATGTTTTTGGTTGTTGTCGAGGCCGAAGCGCTTTGCACGAGCCTTGAGTTTATCTTCATCCTGGACAAAGGTCAGAGAGGCGGAACAAAGACACAGGAAGAACCTTACGTCTGGGAATGGGTTGACGAGGGGGATGCCAAATCGTGCGGCACGAGCCTTGCGCTTGTCGAGCTCCGAGTCTGCAGGATTCTCCATGGACTCTGCAGTGGAAGCGGGTGGGGTTGGCGGCGCAGGGGCAGGGGCATCGGGCACTGTTGTGGGGTCAGGAGGCTGGCAATGGCGAGTTGAGAAGAGTTCGAGAGCATTTTTGTCATTAAGGACAGCGTTGACGAGGGCATCTTTCTTTGCTCGGGGACTGACAGCAACGCCGGCGTCGGCGAGGATGCGCCTAAGCTCAGGGACTTTAAGCTGCTTGACGGCGCTGTCCATGGTGACGTGACATACTGTGACACCAACCGATAATGGTATGGACGTGACGTGACGTGACGGCGTGATGGAACCATCGTCTCTCCCTCCGTCCGTCCTCCACGACATCCACGACGTCCAGCCCATCCAGCAGCCCACCATTCACATTCAGCATGGAATACACGGCATTCCAAATCATCACAATAACCAACAGCATGACAGCCTCTTCCGCTCCTTCTTCAGAGACGAAAACCACTTTATCTGCCCCCAACAGGACATCTTTGCTCACCAACCCCATCCAGATGATGCTGCCTCCCCACCTCCTCAGCTACAACAGCTTGCAGATCGTCCCCTCGATCTTGACGACGAACCTCTCTATGTCAATGCAAAGCAGTACTTTCGTATTCTCAAGCGACGTGTAGCTCGCACTCGACTGGAGGAACTCCATCGCCTTTCTCGTCAGCGCAAGGTCAGCGTCCATCTTTCCGGTCTCTCTCTCTCTCTCTCTTTGCTTCTCATGCTCCTCTTTTAGCCATATCTCCACGAATCCCGCCATAAGCATGCCATGCGCCGCCCTAGAGGGCCTGGCGGTCGGTTTCTCACCGCAGAAGAAATTGCAGCACAAAAGCAGCCTCTTCAGGACGAGCCAGGCCCCTCGACTTGCACTGTTCCTGATTATGATCTTGAAGACGAGCCTGAAGATGACGAATCCAAGCCCGACGAATCCTCCGTCAGTCCCGCTCCGGAGCCGGACGTATTTATTTCCCATCAGCCTCCTTCTGACCCTATACAAGCCATCAATGTGGCATGCCATCCAACTGTCTCTCTCCTTCCCCAGTCCTCCACTCTTCCTGTTCCCTCTGTTTCCCAACAGCCTCAATCAAGACTGACCTCATCTCCTGTCACTGTCTTCTCTCGGCCGCAACAACAGCACCAATCTCAAGATAAAGGCAGTCTCGTCTCGCCTTATGTTGTCCAGATGCATCATGTTCCCCATCCTCATGCCCACGCTAGGCATCATCACTCTAGTATCAGCTCCTACATTTACGCCTCGGACAGCATCAACCCCACCAGCTCAGTTATACGGAGGCGGACCGAGGACATGATCCAGTTTGGTGCTAGTCCTTCGAATTCCTGATATTCTCGTCTAAATTATGCGGACTTATCTACCGTTTCATATACACAATACGTTTTCATAGATCTACGGACATGTAAAACTGCTGTTTTGCTTCATATTGATTATCTCTTGTCTCAACCTCCATCCTTTCTATGCTTTCTATGTTTGTAGTGTCCTTTCTTTCGGCCCCTTCTAGTGGATTTGGTATGGGCCGATAGAGGACAAGTGCTTGGTTTGCCCTTCCAGGTGGTATGAGAGGTGACAAAGGTCTTTTCATGTGTTCGAGGAATGGTTTATTGATTTCTACGTTGCTAATAATCTCATCAGTAAGCTCGTCTTCTGCCTCGAATGAATCAAGGTCGGTGATCAGGATGCCTAATGCATTCAGCAAATTATGTGACCATACATTGAACTAATTATCACTTACGATCAGGCGACAATTCATACCACGACGATGTTTTCATCTGTATCTCTGGGATTTCCTGTTCAGGTTCCTCAATACGGCTGGGTAGCATGACTGGTACTGTATACCCTTCATCACCCTGATCATCGTCGTCCATCGTGATATCAGAGTCCACTGCCAGATCAGTGACAGTCAGTCTTTGGTCAGGTAGTATGTCAATAGCTTGTGGTTCATGATTCAGCGAGAGGTCTGCAAACTCCTGTTCTAGTACGCTACAGCGGCGCCGCTTCGCTATACGTGGTTCTAGGGCATCGAATTCTTCTGCGCTGGTCCCCTCCTGAGGATGGTTTCGTCTTTTTCTTTGGGTGTCTAAGCATAGACGACGGTTGTGGTGGTCGGTAGACCAGATAGACATGGATCTCTGGCGAGAATTGAAACTCATAAAATGTAACTAGTCTCAATCACGTGACAGCAACTTTTTAATTTGTAAACAGTGCTCAATTGCAGCTGCAGTAAAACTCACCGCGGACTGCGACCGAGCACCGTGTAATAAATTGGTGATTCAAAAAAAGTCAAGTACAACCATCCCTGTCCAGAAAAAGTACAAAACTCAGATGACACTTCAGTAATGGACAACTATTATATACTCCCTAGAAAAAAACTATGAGAATATTATAAATTGACAATACTGTCCCAATGTTTTGCACTTTTGTAACATTTGGTTTATAACACAATGTTAAACAGGGATATAATTATAAGAAAATATATCACTCATACTACTTCATCTAAACTTTAGAATGACATCCTAATCCTAGCTTTTGAATAATAACTTGGTTCACAATAAATTAAACAAAGTAGTTATTATTGGGACAGTTTTTCAACCTACAGCGGGGGACAAAACCATTCAAATGTTTTTACCAAGTTTAATAAAATGCAAATATCTCTTGAACTAGTGTAGGTATTGACTTCAAATCTTTTTGTTAGAGGTCACATGACTTGGTACCAACTCCTGAGATATGATTATGAGTTCATACACAATAAATTATACAAGATATTTAACTCATTTATCTTGTTTACAAAGGCAGGAAAACAAACTAAATATCTACATAAAATATTTTAAATACTAAATTTTATTATGTTTATTTAAAGTGTTTAAATTTGGTGGTGGCTCTAAAATATAGAAATGCACCAGTTTAAACATAGCAAATAGTGTGTGGCTGTTCAGAAATATCTATATATAGCAGATCTATACCTTAATCATTAGAACTTTTCATACTGCTTCTTACTACATATAAGAACTATTACACCTGCTTAACAAAATTGTATCTTCTTTCTTTGATGCTGGCAAGTCTGGTCATCAAATCCACTAACTCACTGGAGTTAGTATTGGCACAGTCTCCAATATTTGAAAGAAAGAGCATTCTAGTCTTTCTCAAAGTATTGGAAAGTATTTACATCAACTTTCTTTTACCAACATTTATTATACAGTCAAAAAAGTAATTATCAACAAAGTTGAATATCATTATATGCATAATTTCTAATTCTATTTTCTTTAATCTTAATTAATTGATAATTTTCTTTTCTAATAGAACTTCTAGTTTTCATATTTTTTGTAAAGTTACATCATAGTTTGTACTTCATATGCATCTTCTTTTTTGGACTCAGTGTAGTTACATTAGTTTTATATATTGGCTTGGAGCCTTATGTCAGATTACTTGAGTTTGAGCCTCAACAATTTCAAATTGACTGGGCTTCTGCCTTGTACTTATAAGAAAACAACAGCTCAGACATCATCCTGTATATATAACTAAGGGATATATATACTAACATTGCTGTAGCAACTACCTTATCTGCTGCCCAAACCTAAACAAGCACTCTGTCACAGAGTAGTATTGGAAATAGCAGATTGGTTGAATAATAAAGAAAAGAATAAATGAAATGAAATAATTACTCCAAAATCTGAATGATATCTGGAACTTGCTTACAAGTACACTACCAAAGAAAAGAAAGAAAAGAAAGATCTGGGATGTTGTCAAATAAGGTCCAGAGGTTGTATTTAGTAACAACAGAGGGAATAATCTTAGCTTCAACTTGTGTATTGCACTCTGATCTTCTGTCACTGTGTTGGTCATTAACTTTGGAGTGATGGAGTTATTAGAGTATGAGTTAAAAAGGAGATGTATAAAGAGAAGGAATAGACACAAGTAACATTAATTTACAAACTGGAGAATTACAAAGTAACTATGTGGTATATATACAAAATCCAAGAAAGGAAATGTACACAGAGCATGGACTACAATGTAATTACAGGAAATTAACAAACTAGGAGATCTACTATGAAAAGAATGATAATAATTAATTAATGAAATAAATAAAATGAAAAGAAAATAACTACAAAATTCCAAATATGACATACTCTTATTTCCTAATATGGCAGATGTAAAGTATCTTTGTCCTTTGTTCTGTGTTCTAGTGAGTTTATCAGTCCATTCCAACAGTATTCAATATATATAAACAACTATTAAAAAGTCTTGTATGAGGTACAAAGGTAATAGTGAAATAAACTCAGTGCCACCTCTTCAGTAGATGATTATATGATACCTAATAGTGAAATAGACTGCATTAGTAGCAAGAACGAGAGGAAGAGACAACGGGAAACTAATTTCAGTGTTACCTCTTTAATAGACAACTGAAGGCTACTGCTGAGTGTCCAGACTATTTATCTATGACTGGTCTATCTACTAACTTCACTGCTGCTCAATAAGGTTAAGCTACCACTTTGTGCTTTTGTACTGTCCCATCCAATCCATAGCCTAATTTCCAGCCTTCCTTGTGAGTGTATTGGTTCCATCCAACAAAAGGCATAGCCTCTTGTTCCCATATGTTAATTGATTTGAGTAAATCTTGTTGAGAGTCAAAATAATGCTTGGGAGGGAGACAATATGCTGGTATTTTTTTTGCAGGCATGACTCATATTCTGATTTTTTTCCTTATACTATAATTACTATTTCGAGTTTAGCCTGTCTGACATAATCACACGGACCCGTGGGATCAAATACGTTTTGCTTTGTTATCATTGAATAATTTGATTCACTGATTTTTCATCCATGGCACAAGTCATGCAAGCATTCTACACTTGTCTCTCATGTTCTATCGCTTTTCCATCTTCAGAGGAACAACGCAAGTAACTCCACCAGTTATAATTTTCCTAATCTGCTTACCATCCTCATCCCCTCTTTCAGGCAATCATTACAAGTCGGACTATCACCGCTATAACATGAAACGTCGGGTAGCAGGTCTTCCCCCAGTCGCTCTCGCTATCTTCAATCAAAAAGTACTCGACCACAAAGAAGAAGAGACCGCGGTTGTGTCCTCTCCCAGAAGTGAGGTCTGCGAGGTCTGCAAGTGAGCCATTCGAGGACCGAGTGAACGACATCTAACAACTGATAACTCCACAGTAAAACCTATACAACAGATAACTCGTATCGTTCCCACCTCCAGTCCAGAAAGCACAAGGAAAACGAAGTCCGAGCGGCTTCAAAATCCAAACAATTGGGTACCACCTCTCCTCCAAAAGCAAAACCGCAATATGGCCATGGCGCCATTGAGAAGAAGATTACATCACTTTCTTCAGATGAGGCGGGTACGGAAGATGATATCGGTCGTACGATCGATGATCGAATAGCTGCTATTAGCTCACGCCTCTCTTCATCCCATTGTCTCTTCTGTTCCGAACAATCTTTTAGCCTTGAAGGCAATCTGACTCACATGTCCATCGCCCATTCCTTCTTTATTCCTGATGCAGATTATCTTGTCGACATTACTGGCTTGATTGCTTACCTTGGTGAAAAGATTGCCGTCGGCAATGTTTGTATCTACTGTGGTGGTAAAGGAAGGCAGTTTCGCACATTAGATGCTGTTCGGAAACACATGATTGACAAGAGTCACTGCAAGATTGCGTACGACAACGAACATGAGCGGCTTGAGATCTCAGATTACTACGATTTCACCGCGTCCTATCCCGATGATTACGTGCAGAAGAAAAAGAAGACTTCCAAAGCAAATGACGAAGAGTGGGAAGACATGGATGAGGACGAGGTTACATCAGGAGACCAATTGGATGAAATCATTGATGAAGACACCTTGGAACCAGGTTCAGAATCTAAAGACAGTGACGACCTTCCTGAAGATCAGATCACATATGGTGACTCACGTTTCGAACTAGTTCTCCCGTCTGGTGCTCGCATTGGGCACCGATCATTGAAGCGCTATTACGCACAGTCGTTCTCTAGTATGCTGGGCGGAGGCAAACTCGAAGACCCAAATTCTGGTGCCGCCCTCATCCGTCAGTTATTAAAAGAAAAGAACTCGGATCAAGTTCCTCGAAAAGGAGGGTTTGGTGCATACGGGGCTGGAACAGATGTTGTCAAAGCACGGAATCGTGGTGAAGCTAGAGAAGCTGGTCGTCATGTTCGCGAATACCGCGATCAGCGACGAATGGAAGATTTCAAAACCAAGGTTGGATTTGTACACAATCACCAGAAACACTATAGAGATCCTCGTAAGTTGGTTTCTAATTTGGCTCAGATATTTCCTTACTCAGCCATATTATCTTCCAGTGCTTCAGTGATTCGACCTCGCGCCCTTCTGATTACATTTTCCCGAAATGATGATAATAAGATAAAAAATAATAAATATATCACAGTGATGGAATTCAAGAAATTGAGGGGAAAATTTATGTCGGTTTTTTTTTAAAAAAGGAACATTATGTCTTACTTCTTTGATTTCAAGATTGGGTATATGTGTTATTTTAAAACATGCGGAAGACGAGCAGCGATAAAAAAATAATCTAGTACAAATAAGCTGCGGGTACAATCCCCTCGCATCCTGTACGAAGGTCCCGAGCATACCACCATCTGTCCGAGAAAGTCAACATTCCATTGCAATAATGGAAGGCAGTTGACTCACGCATGATCCTTGTCGTCCAAGATCTCAACCTCCATCCCAGTTTGCAGAGCAAGCTCACCCTCACCATTTGGGGCAAAATCATATCTCACATGACCAATCCGACTATTCTCATTTGATAGAAGACCACCAATGACTTCAGAAGGAGTCTCTGCTCGAAGATAATTGCTGGCATCTGGGCCGAATGGATCTTGGTCGTCGACTGGAATAGATTTATCCTCCTCCTTCTCTAGACCGTGATTGCCAAACGGACTACTTGACCCCAGTATGGTCGTACGTGTAGCAGCATTGATATGCTCTAGTAGCGAAGAAGGACGGTGATGTGCTGAATCATCATCATCATCTTCCTCAGTCATATCGTATCTAACCTTGTCATCATGACGAGAGAAGAGAGTCCAAAGAATTCCTATTAGAGCCAAGAGGAAGACAATGCCAGCAGCGATAGCAATGGAAATCAAGATGACCACTCCGGTAGCCAGGAATCCTGCAAAAGGCACATTCAAGAACTCAGGTCAACTTGAATGATAATACTCACTGTGCTGCGCGAAATCGAATTTTGCAAGCGAGTGGAACCAGGAAGTGATGAAACCGGGTTTGCCGTCTGCATTTGTTGAAATAATGTAAGGAATGAATGTCTGTCCATCAAAAAGAACCGATGACGCATTCCCAGAATCCAGCAATGCGCCGGACATCATCAACACACGGTCGGGCTCAATGATACCTTGCGCTGTATGTGTATTTTGCAGCGGTACCATTGCGAGCTGAGATACAGACGTGTCCGCATTCATGTTCGAGTCTAATACAAGCATCAGAACACATCTCTGTATTGCAATCTCTGATAGATACCAAGTGTTGTCCAACTGGCACCGTTCCAGAACGACAAGAAAGAATCTGAGTCATCAAATGTCCTGCAGGAAGTTTGAGCACAGTGGCACGTCAAAAATCTCCACATACCTCCCAGCAGCAAAGATACTACTAGCATTGTAGTTGTTGACTTCGATCGCGACGACCGGTCCAGGAATATCTGAAGGTGATCCCAAGGGTATCCAGGTCGAATTTTCCAGAGAAAATTGAGCGATACTAGAAGAAGTACCACCATTTATGGTGAGGGATCCTCCAACTATAAGGACTTCTTGGTTGTCCTTAGAGGATGTCAGTGGATTGAATCAATGAAATCTTTAATTCAGGACTTACACCAGCATAGGCCACAGTCATGACTTGACCAGAAACCCCTGCGCCAGGTACATTCCATTGATGGCTACTTGTATCGTAGAGACAGACAGCTTCACACCGAAGCGATCCAGCCTGGGAAAATGTACCAGCAACAATGATAGAATCGGTCTGAGATGTTGACTTAGAAATAGAGCGAACAATAGGAGACCCCGGACCACTGGCTTGTAGCGGTTGTAAACCACTGAGATCCCATTGTTTGTCGACCAGATCATAGATTGCTAAACCATCGGCATTTGTCTCGGAGATCGTGAACTGACCGCCAACGTAAAGACGATCACCATCAACAAACAATGAACGAACAACACCATCTAGTTGTGTACCAGAAAGACCAGAAACAGATCCAGTTTTGGTATCATAGAGAAGGACACCTGAGACAGGGGTAGTGTCCTGGGAATTGTACGTGAAATTGCCGCCTAGGATTGTGATTTCCGTCAATGATGAGCCATTGGTCCAGAAGGCCCCTGTAAGGACAACAGGAGCAGTCGTTGGGAGAAGGGACGGCAATGGATCATCAGACAATTGCCTTGTGACGATGCGGCGGGAGGACATATGTGGCACCCAAGCGGAACGCGCATAAGAACGACGACTATTGGATATACTATTGGATACCAATCGGGTTCCAGAGAGTGATATGGGGAGAAGGTCAACTTGAGGTTCATTTTCATCACCATTCTCCAGCATAGCAATGCCACTTGCACCAAACTTGCGGAAGCTGACCACGTTGCCTGCAACCCACTGCTGTGAGGGACCGTTCACGATTAAAGACATATTGCCAACAACAAATCCTCCACTACTTGACCAGGTATTCGATGTGATATTCCAGGTAGCCAAACTCGATACTGTGGCGTCACCAGCGGAAGAGAACGAACCAGCAACTTGAACAAAGTCGTTACTCAAACTCAAGCTATTGACAACACCGTCAACGCCAGAACCCATTGGTGTCCAAGTATTTTGATTAATTTCATAGGCAGCAATACTTCGGAGCCGTCCACCAGTTGATGCATCAGCAGTGTCTTGGAATGCCCCACCGACATAGAGGCGATTTTGATCAATCAATAATGCAGAAACAGGTCCGTCGAGACCATTATTTGCGATTGAAACCAGTCGACCATCTCTGTACATTACAATATTCGAAGCTCCCGAAGCAGGACCCGAGGAAAGCTGGAAAGTACCAGCGAGGAAAATAAGACCAGAGGGATGATGAGCGACAGCTCTGATGTCGGATTCATTTAGCCGTGTTAGGTTACCGATGCCATTGCTCATCTCAACGCTGATGCTATCGAGGGGTGTCAATGAAGAATTAAGAAGCATCTGGGAAACATCATGACTGTTGTTGTCAGATGCCAGAGACCGGGGCCACTCAAAAAATCCGAAACCATTTTGGACACCCTGAAGTGCAGTGGAAGAGGTGTTGAGCCCCATGAAATCAACAGATTTGAGCACCAGCTGGACACGATCAGCCACAATCTCGTATCGACCGTTGCTACCAGATCCCTCAGGCTGGTCAGCCAAGGTCATGGTGATGGTTGTGACGAAGCCAGCACCGGATGGCTTGACTGGTCCACTATAAATCTGAGCAATATTGTTGACATGGTTTCGCTGTGAAATAGTGGTGACAACGGGAGGAAGCCCTTGACCAGGGAAGATAGTGACTTTGACGCTTGTTCGAGAGTCACAGTCAAGGAAATCTGTGCATCCAGGTATCAGGAGACTGACATCATAATTTCCTTCGGCGGATACATAAGGTAACCATGTGAAGCTAGGTCCCGAAGCTGAAGGAGTTCCGATATCAAAATCGGAGACAAGAATTGTCTGGGTGGTTCCTGCAATGCCTGTAGTCGCAACCTTAGCAACCCAGTTCCCTGTTTTCTTGGTGTTTGAAGGGTTAGGCGCGAAGCATGATTGGTTGTTTTCTTGTTCGACAGCAGAAGCGAATGCACCAGAGGAAAGGAGTTGAAGTAGATGTAAGCCAGGGCCATTTCCGACAAAGCCCAAGAGTGTGATTTGGATACCAGTTATCTCTAACGTGGAATCAAAAAGGAAGTCTTGATATAGCAGAGAAGAGTCGGTTGATAAAGGACAAGGATCTGTGCAAGTCCGGTTTTGACTTGTAGTGGGATCAATATAAGTAAGAGGCCGTATTTGATTATCTGGAATAGTCGTCACACTGGTATGGATGGTCAGAGGAGTTGAAAAAGACTAGTGAAAAGGGGAGACTCACCTGAAGGCGGTTGTCCCGTGATTGGACTGGAAGGTGTTGCCAAGACGTATACCATTGGCAGAGATAGAGGAGAAGGCCCGGACAATGATCAAAGGAGTCCCATTGTCAATCGCAAACCATGAGCTCCCTGGTCCATCTGGTCCAGCCGGGCAGAGAACATTCTGGATGTTGTTGAATCCAGACTCTGAGGTCGAGGGAGAGCCATCAACTTCTGCGCTTTGCAGCGGAACAGAAACAAGGGAGGAAGTAAAAGGTGTAGCGCCAGCGGAAAATGGTACATTGGGATTATGAGCAGTACTGAGTGAACCAGTACCGAACGCGGTCACGAAGGAACCGGCGAAGAAAATGGAGGAGTCAGAGGAGTTGGTGGTTATAGAGTTGACGCGAGATTGTGCTCCCGATAACCCTTTGAATGGAGGAGGGTTCCATGATCGGGCCTGGGTGTCCCAAACGGCAACGGCAGAGCCTGGGGAAGTAAAGCTACCACCCACCCATACCTTTTTTTCATGCGGGTCACAAAAGACTGAATATATTTCACCATTCGGCGAGTTAGGTGTGAGGGCAGAGAAGGAATTTGAGGAAGGATTGTACAAGGCAATATTGGTCGTGGAGGTATCCGCAAGAGAGGTAAAGGAGCCACCGAAATAGGCGACACCGTCTAGGTCACAAGCAGCGTTGATACTGCCTCCCGGGTTTGTTGAAGCGAGGCGAACCAAAGAACCATCCGAGGAGTGAGAAAAGAGGGTTGAGGTTGCTGGGTCAAAGGTGACAGATGAATTTGAGAAAAAATCGAAGCCAGCAAAGGCACCGGCCAGGCCGACCCTGCCCATGCGGTCAAAGTCAACTTGGGGAAAAGCGGCATAGATGGACGAAGCCCAAGTAGCGAGGAGAAAAACACGCGATGCTGAGGAAGGGGCCATGGAGTTCAATTAGCGATTAGGGTATACATGCAAAATGGCAGTGGACAACTACAAAACATGCTGTCTCTAGATTGGGTTATTTATTCACACGGTCACTACTTATTGCTTTACAACTAGATCACTCAGATCTGCCTGCGTACCCACTCCAACAAGGAACGGCGATGCTTGTTCGAATGTCCTGCAAATGATATAAATCGGCTTTCACGTAGTCGCCGTCGGCATACACAACTCACTGAGGATACCGGTATCGGTGCACCGGTGGCCGCCCTGCACTTGTCGTCAGCCTGGTATTGTCAGCCACCTCTGCCCGAAGTGCCGTGTTCTGTATATTTACTTCTACCCATTCCTTTGGAGGTGTTGTGTACATTGTAATCCAGCGGGTAAGATAAATGTTGTCTCCAGGCTCCGGGGCATACTTGTACGCAGCAGTAACAATACCAGCCAAGACAAGTGCGTTGCGCCAAAACGGAGTCGCAAAATCTGGTTACATTTCATTCCATGTTTCAACCTCCAACACGCGACAACGGACCTTCTTTGGAGAAACTATCGTGTTGTTCGCCATGACCTCCCGAGACCCATCTACGATATGGTAGAGTGAACTGTCTGCAAGGGACACCGATGGAACGGAATCTGGCCAATGACATAGAGGAAAAGAGAGGAGCAGGCCGGCGCGTACCGGTTGATTTGCAATCAAACAGAAAAATAATTAATTATATATACTTCAATTCTTGTCCCTCCTCTCGTGCATGTTGCGCACTTCTGAAGTGGCACCTCTAACCCAGCCCCTTCTACGTAACCATCCCACAAGACGAGGTGTGAATGCTGCCGTTAGCCCAACACGTATGGGCAAGAAAAGTGTCTTATGAATAGTGTAAGCCAAAACCAGCATGGCGTACAGCCCCTCCGACCCTCCCTGGTTCCCATGGTTGGCTCGGTCAATTTCATCACGACCAGGCTCTGCAGGCCTTGAGTGGTATAAATTAACTATCATGTGCTTGGCCTGTGCTGCGACATGCGACACGTAATCTGCTCCAAGTAAATTGATACCCACAAACGCAACGCCGAAATCGAGGGCAGACAAAATCAGGTAAACCCCAAGGGCATACCAACCGTAAGATTTTATCAGATGTTTCAAGCGTTGTGATAGTGTCGTACTTTGTGGCAGAGAATTCAATGAGGGGGGCGGTGAGTTTGTAAGACGCGCTGGAAAACGATGGAACAGCTGACCAGCCCTAGGAAGGGTACCGCGAGTACGAGTAGTAGGCAACAATGGTGCTGTAATGTTAGGTCTGATAACCTTGAGGATGTTTAAACGAGGAAGAAGGCTACGGATAAGGAGCATGGGCATGGAAGAAAAATAAGAGATGACAAATGACAACAGGTGATGTCATCACCCCCGATCACGCGATTCGGCAGATTCAGTAATCCCTTATCCAATGTTATGCCTTCCACGAGGTTTCCAACTATACCTCCGGTACATCCATACACCTCTATTAATTCCAAGGACCCATTGTTGTGTCTCAGCTCTTCTCAGGGCCTGTTGTTGTGGTGTAGCAGTTCGATGTCCTAATTTCTAGAGCCAAGAGAATCATTCTGAATTATTGGGGAACACCAACAAGGATTCTTTCAAAAGGGTTGACCGTCCATGTAATCAAGGCCAGATCAAAACAAGAGCCCACTTCCTGACCAGGTGCAAAATCAATTCTTGACGGTCCAATCACCGTTGTAATTCCCCTTAGGTTGTTGGGTGGAATCAGATCCCGTGTCTCACTCCCATCTCTCCCTGCAACATATGTGCTGATAAGACTGGGTACCTTATTTAACTGCTTTTTTGAATAGTAGTTGGTTGGTCTCGAGTGACTATTATACGAGTTAGTGATTTGTTTTGGTTCCTTATGTTTGCTGATGTAGGGGACCCTTGGAACCCTGAGGCACTCATGTAGAGTAACCCTCTACCGCAAACTGCAAACTGCAATCGAGCACCGCGTAAATAAATGTGATCAAAAAAAATGATTGCAATTACGTGTTATTTGGTTTCGAGCGACTCAGACTATAACATAGTCATCTGCCTCCATATTTTCTCTCGATCACCCATAGCTAATGAAGGGGCCCTATGAAGCAACCCTGTAGAATACCTATTCTGCCACGGATTGCGACCGAGCACTGGAAAATAAATTTAAGGAAAAAATAATTGCTAAAACACTAAATTATGATAGTCTTTTTTTAATTTTAATTTAATCTTTTTTAGGGGCTCGAACGCAGTCCGCGGCAGAGTACTAAGATTTGCAACAGGCTAGTGGTGAAATCATGTGGTGTCAACATGTAGTCCACAATGACGGGGCTTAAATTCGATCTTAGAAGTTTTTTTAAAAATAGCTTAAAAATGAATTCTAAGTAAGCAAAACTAAATAAAAATACTTGAAGAATAAATAATTATCTCATGCTAGATCACTGCGGCAATTGCCGGGACACTAAATTTTGAGGAAGCCAATAGAGATGACATTTCTACACTTATCATGTCCCGTTTCTTTAGGCAGGCAGGCGACTCTGATTCCGATACCGAAGAATCTGAGGATGAGCTCATGAGCAGTGGTGATGAAGCTCCTCCGAAAACAACTACAACCAACCAAAAATCAGCCATGTCCCGCTTCCTGCGCACGGCGGGCTCTGATTCATCAAGCGACTCATCAGATGAAGAGGAAAGTGAAAGCGACGGCAGCAATGGACCACAACGACGGCGCCTTGGTCTACCCCTCCGAGATGGGTCCGATGAAGAGGAGAGTAGTGATGAAGATAAGCCCACTGCCAGGATCTTGAGTGCTCAGGAGAGAAGGCTCGCAGAGATGGAGGCTGCAGGAAAGGTTATTGAAAATGGGTTGAAGAATGATGATTGGGTTGCGATTTCTTCCGGTATGCTATCAATAACAAGGTGGATGTCACACTCTTGATCATAGGCAAAAAAGAATATGATAAAGTCTCGAAGATGGTACAACGACAACAAAATGTCTCCGAGCAGGTTTCTCCTTTCTACATTCAGATGCTCCTGAATTTGGATACCACTGTCCAAAATGTGCTATCAGACAAGGATGCAAAGAAGAAATTGAATGCAACTAAGGCCAAGGCTTTGACAGCGATGAAGCAAAAGACTAAGAAGGCACTCAAGGAACATGAATCAGAGGTTGCAAAGTTCAAATCTGTGAGCTGCATATCCATATTTTCTGACTCAATTCTTTACCGTCTCCCAGAATCCAGAGGCTTTCGAGCGGGACTTTCGGGCTGGCATTGCAGCCCCAGCTTCTTTCCAATCTGCTATGTCTGCCTCAGTCCATGCCCCAAGCCGACAAGAGGAAGAAGAAGATTTTGCAACCGTAGGAAAGGGAGGGCGTGCCATGCAAATCAACGCAGAGGGTGTCCTGAAAACCCTCCAGGCTATTCAGGAAGCTAGAGGCAAGAAAGTGCGAGAGTTTTCACTTGATATCAGATACATCCTGTTCACTAGTTGACTTAGAATACCGACCGGGCAGAGCAGATACGCATTCTTGAGAAACTTCTTCAAGTCTCGGCAACTACTTATCAACGCATTCGTGTACTTCTTGCCCTCATCTCATGTCGATTCGACTATAGTTCCTCCGCTTCTTCGTATATGCCGGTCGACTTGTGGCTGGCTGCACAGCGAGAAGTTGATGAACTGATTTCAATTATCTCTTCCAGTTCTGATTATTCAATTCAAGAAATTGTTGATGACTATGACGAACTCATCGAGCGGACCCCGCAATCAGAAGGTGGCCTTGTACGGATTTGGGGCAGCTTCATCAGCTTCATTGATCGACTGTGCGACGAGTTCACGCGTAGTCTGCAACATATCGATCCACATGGAACTGAGTACGTCGAGCGACTGAAGGATGAGAAAGCTCTGTATTGGACAATTTGTCGAGCCCAGGTTTTCTACGAGAAGACGAAGCAGGATGAATCGCTTGTTCGTGTGACCATGCGACGACTTGAGCTTATCTATTCTAAGGTATGCTTCATGATATCTTCCTCTGTAGTAGATGACAGATCTAGTCAGCCGACTCCCGTGGTTCAAGCCTTAGAATCTGCCGTTGAGGCATCAGAAATCAAGCCAAGTATTATTCTTTCAAACTCAGGGGATTCGTCTGGCCTTGTTCGCGCTCTGTGCGTTTACCTTTACAAATCCGGTAACAGTTTGTTACGCACCAGAGCCATGCTCAGTCAAATCTATCACTCTGCTCTCCACAACGATTTCTATACTGCTCGTGACATGATGCTTATGTCGCATCTCCAGGAATCAATTCATTCAGCAGACGTTGCAACGCAAATTCTATACAATCGCACAATTGTTCAACTTGGACTTTGTGCATTCAGGTCTGGGTTGATCAAGGAGACCCACGTAACTCTACAGGAAATTTTTGCTACTCAGAGAGTGAAGGAATTACTTGCTCAGGGTGTTCATCAACAACGCTTTCAAGTCCTTAGTCCTGAGCAAGAGAGAGCTGAGAAGCAAAGGATGCTCCCTTTTCATATGCACATCAATATCGATCTTTTGGAGGCAATTTTCCTGGTCTCCAGTATGCTCATTGAAATTCCTCTACTCGCGAGCATTGACTCAGAAGAGCAGAAACGGAAGGCGATATGTAAACCATTCCGAAGATTGCTTGATTTTGCCGATCGGCAAGTCTTCACGGGACCTCCAGAAAGTACCAGGGACCATATCATGCAGGCAAGTAAGGCATTACAAGATGGTGATTGGCTAAAGTGCCGGGACTTGGTCCAAGATATCCCAACATGGGACTTCATGTCAGATTCAAAAGCAGCCAAAGAGATGCTTGCAAAGTATGTTAGATAATCCGTTGACTCGCCGATTCTGATTAGTGTCTCTAGACGTATACAGGAGCAGGGCCTTCGAACCTATTTGTTTGGCTGTGCTTCTCAGTATAGCACGCTCTCACTCTCCTTATTGTCGCGTGCTTTCTCTCTATCATCAAGGGTTGTCACATCAATTGTCTCAAAGATGATTTGGAACGAGGAGCTCGCGGCTTCTTTGGATCAATCATCAGGGGTCATTGTATTCCACCGCATCCAGGTGACTTCACCTCAACAACTTGCTCAAACGATTGCGGAAAAGATGGGGAATCTGGTAGAACAAAACGAAAAAACATTAGATAATAAGTTTGGCTCCAACAACATGTGGTCGGATCGTGCGGATGGAACAAAAGGGGAGAAGCGCGGAGAACAACTCCAGGAACGACGTGGACATGGTGAGCGAACTCGAGGTATGAGGGGTAAGTCTCTGCGCTTGATCTTACTTCCGCGCCAATTAAATTTCAATTATAGGAGGCATTCGAGGTCGTGGGGTGCGATTTTCCCAAGGTCTGGGCAATCAGATGCCCGGTCAGATTTCTCAGAGTGGATAATTAATTTTTTTACAATGCCTGTACATCCCCCTATTCATTCATCCCGAGGCAAGTTCTTTCATTAATCATCGCCATTGCTCTTTTCGGAATCGTCATCACTTTCCGTGCCAGTAGCAACAGTCCATTCCGTATTTTCCAATTTTTCACTCTTGAAAATATCTATGCAAGATCAGTTACAGGCTTCGCAAAGATAGAGAAACACGCAACCTCCCGCATTAACTTCGTAACCGGCTTGCGTGACACAGCGGTTGAGTTCTGCTTTGGCACCGATTTTTGAGTTTTTCCCTAGAACACAGTCGTCGATTTTGGCACTGACAAAAGGCTGAATGAACGTAACGAGATGAAATTCAAAGATATGTACCCATCCTCCACGACGCAGTGGTCAAGTAATATACAACCTACAATCTTGACCATCTTGCCAATGATACAATGACGGCCGACTATCGATCTCTTAATGGTAGTCTTCTCAGAAATTTTAGTGGAATCCCCGATGATAGTATCGGCCGAAATTTGTGCCCTTTGATCTATGAGGGACCGGTTTTTAGGGTCGGTAGGAAGTGCGTAATTGACTGTGGAAAGCGACTACATAAGGTTAGATGAGATAGGAGGCAGCAAGGCGTACACACACCCGTCTATTGACATCGACATAGGAATATAGATTATCTACGCGGACAGCAAATCCGGATTCCTTCTGATGGAAAACTATACCGACTTTGAGGCTCGCTGTCACCTTGTTCTGAGAATTTGAAGCGAGAGGCCAAGTATTGAGAAGAGTAGAATGTTGCAAGGCAGTTGTTTGCGAAGATTGTGCATACGCCTCTGGGTACAGAACTGGGGAAACCAACAGGTTAAGGTAGATACCATTGCTGAGAAGAATGTGGCATACCATGTCCGTACTTGACCCTTTTCATCCCTTGATACTGCACTTTGCATAACCACGGAAGGAACTCCTCGCGGAAGGAGTCTAGATGCTTCTTCTCCAGAAGAGCGTCAAGTATAGAGTGCCGACAAACATACACATGAGAGTCTCGATAATTGGAAGAAAGACGAACTCTTGGGTACTTTGAAAGCATGGATATTCCAAGTTCAAGCTCATCTGCGTTTTTGTCGAGGTCATTAGTGGTGTCAATATGTAGGAGTGTGCCGGAAACATCATCCCAGACAATCGATATGGACGGAGCAGCAGGTCCCCACTCTTCCGAAGACGCGGCTTTGTCGAGTTTTGTTGTGTAATACCAACACGTTGTGGTAATGGAACCATATGATCCGGAATCAGCGCGGAACCGGTTTAGCAGGGTTGAGAGAGGAAGCGAGGGTGGGGAAATGAAATCACAAGACAGAAGAACAAAGTCTTCCTGGATGCGACAGGCAAAGTGTCGGAGCAGGGTACAGGTTCCAACACAACTGGCCACTGTTTCATCATATGTTTGGAGATCTATGTGAAGATTAGAAGACGGCACATCCGAATGTATATGATGATATAGTGCCGGTCGATGGATTGTAGGGCAGATAAGCAGAACATCTGAAGACAAATATCAGTGAACGTAGACAGAAGAAGAGAGGGGTAAACCCTTTATCCCCGATTGTTCGATCCACGAAAAAGTGTACTCTATCAAAGGTTTATTGGCCACAGGAAGCAGGGCCTTTGGAGATGGCTCGTCACCATAGTCACCTGTAAGGGGCTGGAGTCTGAACGAGATCAGTGAAAGTATTTCTATTTTTGATGGTATAAGACACACTCATTCCCAAAGCCAGCAAGAATTACGGCAAGAAACTCGCGAGATACGAGATCCTGCTTGACAGTATTAAGGTCCATTGAGCCCGCAAACCGCAGCGACGCTTTCCTTGAGCTCGAACCATGTAGTCTGTCTTTTCCCACGGTTCTGTTGAAATTTAAGTTTCATGCTGAGAGCTTCACATTTATTACTTACACTATTCTGATGCTTTGTGACTCTAAGTACAAAGTATCTCAGCCATTACTTAACAGAGTAGATGGCTAGGTATATTACCTGAAGTATGGAGTATCTAAATACTGAATGTCATATCCACATTGCTTGAACACTAGGTTTTAGGACATCATAACATGAACATTCATTGCTCTCATGAAGTGCACTTTGCTCCAATCTCTCCTCCTCACAGGGTAAATGATTCAACCCAGCTGGTCTAGCTGACTCTTTGAAGCCCTGGTTGCCCAAATCTGTGAGGAGTGAAGTATACATTGACACTTGAATACAATACATTCATAAGCTAACTACACATCGAATCGAACAATTTGTCCCCCTCCACTTCTATCTATTTTGAGCAATCTCTTGGCAACACAATGGTAAACTATCCGTGAGTTGTTCAGTTGCGAGGGGTTTGCAGAGTTTTCAGTCCGGTCCGCTAGCAGCTCCCTCACGTTAGAAAGAGGAAGAGAGTAGTCTGCTGTGGACGCCAAGAGATTGATCACCAGGGTGGCTATCAGGACTTTCTGGAGTGTAGGGGTATTGTGAGTAGTGACTGGAACTAGGTCATTGGAAGGAGTGGCTTCTTGCATATGCTGTAGATAGCAACTGATGATATTGTCAATTCAAACATGATAATTGACTCGAGGAACACTTGCATCAAGTCGCATGCTGAAGGTTTATCATAGAGATTAACGCTTTTAGTAGCGGCAGCGGCTATCACAAGATCAGGCATTACAGTCCAGATCTTGGTCTGTAACCAGATTAGTGAACAAAAACAGCCCAAAGCGACGAACATCATACGGCAATCAGTTCTATTTTATGGGTGATTGTAATTCCAGAGATACCGTCGCTGGACGATCCTTCAGAAAACATTGCAGGCATATCGGTTTTGACGACCGGTTTCGGGATATCATGATTAACAAAATCCCTTGTTTGCGAAGGCGGAGAATCAGACGTATTGTAGTGTGACTGTTTGGGGGTATCTATATCTAGAACCGGAGGTAATCGTCGTTCGGGAGATAGATTAAGAGTCGGACTTGTTGTGAATATGTTGGGCACAGTCTTTGATGTCGATGGGCTTGCCAAAAGCGAGGTAGTACTGATATCACCGAAGTCCACCCTTTCGTCCATGAGTAGACTATCACCAGTGAACTTGAAGGTACGAGCAGATGTAGCAGGAATGTTCCAAAAATCTTCTTCCTCTGGGGTCAGCTTCGGGGAGACAATAGGCTTGTGTGTTACGACTTTATTGTCTGCAAGATCGAGGTGAGATTTCTTCGCCTTTGATAATATGAGGTGCTGGAGGGGACATTGGAATTGGAATGACACAGGAAAAGAGGAAAATTGACGGACTTTAGAGGTGAGTTCAGAATGTCTGGAGCGTACAATGCGAATGCGGCCTTCTTCCTCTTCGAGTTGAGCTTTGTAGTCAGGTTCATTTGAAGATCGGGTCTAAAGACGCAGCGTAGAATGGATGAGAGAAGCAAGGGAGTGACTATCACACACCTGCTGGGATTGGTGTAGACGAGTGTCTAGGACATCGATACTTTGCCTGACAACCGATATTCTCTCGAGGATTTTCTGTGCTTGCGCAAGCGCACGAGGCATCGGGCGGACAAATTTACTAGAGAATCGCGATCAATGCCTATAAAGCCCAGTTACCATACGAAAGAGCCTACTATCTGTCCATGTATTTCATGGCGGCCTCAGCATAGAGTTCAGGATCAGGGTCTCGCGCTCGCGACGCATCGTCTGGACGGGGTCTTTTCAGGGGTGTGGCGCCATGAAAGTTTATCCTCTCTACCTCGAGAGGTTTTTCCAGGACAGCAACACGCTCGGGGTGGACAAGAGAGAAGAGGCCGAGCTCGGAAGGGTCGGCGTCGCGAATGAGGTCGCCCAGATGGGTAAGCAAGATTGCACCAGAAAAGAGGCCTCGGGGCGAGGACGATACGGAGGCTCTGTGGGCAGCCAGGGATATGTTTTTTGCATGAGCTGCCAGACGGTCGATGTGATCTGACAACGAGGGCATTTTATGTTTATTTTCTGTGGGATGATGGAGGCCAGCAGAGTCCCGGCGCTAATTTACTATCATATCATATATCTCTTCCTCACCGTGAGCGATGTGGGAACCCCTCCCACTCATTGTCTACGGCTACGCTATCCATCCCCTCAGTCCATTCAAGCGCGAGACTCGCAGTTCCGTCCGCAACAGGTTTTCTACTGCCACTGAGGCATCCACCGACGACCAGTCAAGCTTTCTCAGAGACGTAGTTTCTCTCGAAGTCGGCGACGAGATCTATGCATTTGAGAAGTATACCCCATCTGCGAAAGACGTTATCGATGGTCCGTGGTATCGAGGGTACGTGTAATGTCCTTTCCCTTGTTCTTGGATTCAATCGCCTGTCCAGGTATGTTGTTTCTACGACTCGCCGTCCTCCTGTCTCCTGGTCCGAGTCTTCCCTTATGCCCTCAAAAGTCATGGAACCCCAGCAGGTTTTCATTGGCATCTTTCCCGCGTCCCATATCTTTGTTCGCGATGAGCTCCCCGATGCAGAGGGCCGTTTGCCTGAACTTGTCCACTCTCTTACAACTGGACACAATTTTGTTGATTCTGCAGCAGGTTCCTGGAACAAGGAAAGGGGAGTTGCCCCGATGGATATTGTGCCGGAAGTCAACGAGGATGCTTCCACTCATATCCGGACAAGGCAGCTACAAATAATCTACCACTCCGAGTCCTCCACCTTTGCTTCTCGATCTGCCGTTCCAGTTTATCCAACCAGCATTCGTTCAGCCAGTGTTCGCTCTATGAACAGCATTCGATCAGCCTCCCCTGCCTTCTCCCAAACCGACCGACCACAGCCTCCTCGACCATCAATCAAGTCTGGCGATGATACCGCATCAGGTGTTGGGCAGCCAATGATCGATGAAATTGCATCTGCACTTCGTGAATGGCATACCCTCATGTTTCACTACCTTGCCAGACGCGATTATAAATTGTTCCAAGTCGTTCGTGAACATATCGAGGTCTTGCACTCTGCTCGACGTCAGTTGCTTGCACATACGTTGAATGCCGAAGAGACCGATAATTTGCTTCGAGACAGTGTCATTCGCCTTGTGAAGGGCAACCTTGTTCAAGGCCTAGATGTCATCGTCCGTCATCCTACCTCCGGTGGGTTGATTAACGTCGACATCGAGAACGTGTTGGATACAAGAAGCTGGACTAGTGCTGTACGCATGTATACAATGCAAATGTCTCTTGCATATCTCAATGTGCAGGACGAGGTTGAGATCAAACCATATCGTAGTAGCACAGATCAGCTTACTGCAGGTTCTTTACCCGTCCCTGCCAACTCTGTCTTTCCCGAGTTGCCTCCGCTACACCAGGGAGGCCACTCTCAATCCCAGGCAGGTCACATTCGATCCTCAGCGAAACTTTCCGCCGCCAATTTCTATCATGTCTTTCTTGACCTTGGTGCGTTTGTAGCATCCCCTTGTGCCCCGGGTGAGACTGCAGAACTCTTCTTTTCTCTTTACACAAAGCAAGGGTCTCAATTCTTCACTGAAGAGTTCTGTGCAATTCTCAACCACAACGGTGTCCTAGCACGGGAACCTGAGACCAGAATACGGACTCTTTTCACGGACCTCTCCTATTCAGACATACAAGATCCGATTTATCTTGTCTGTCGCATAGTAAGAAATGGCTCTTTCAAAGTCGGTCCCAACAGCAGCATTGGTGGGATTACGGAGGGTGGAAAGAGAGATCCTGAGGTTTACAGGGCGACAGAGGTTATCATGGATTCGAGATACAGTTCTGGAACTAACGGGTTCCGCAGCCCTTCAGATGGTGACTCTAGTGGCTTCGTCAGGCGTCCATTTGGCTGTGCCGTTCTTGAACTTACTCAGTTGAGCAGAATGGCTACAGATCAAAGCGACTCCACTGGGCTGAAAGAATATACGATGCCGATCTATGTCCCAACAAACGAGGCATCTTTCTCTATGATACATCAGATCATCATTAATGGCACCTCCAAAGAGTATGATAAATCGTCAAGGTATGCTTCATCTTATCCTTTGTATCTTTCAAGTGTTGATTTTCTCTTTCTGTAGAGCTGAAAACCTCGTTGTCTCCATCAAAACATTTCGCGGTGATGCGCAGACGATAGTCCGAGAAAATTCCTCATTCTTGGACGATATACCTCACACCCTCCGCCTGGGTTTTCCTGACGTGGTGTTCCCCGGAGATCAGCGCAATGAACTCTATATCAAACTGTGGTGCGGAAATTTTGGAGCCTCGAATAGTAGTTCAGGCAGGCTCAGCCTAGGCCGCCCTCTCAACGGGAATGTCCAAATAACCACTGAAGTCAAAGACTCTACTGGACGCACGGTTGAGAACGTCATATCACAGGGTAGTGGAGAACCTCTTATGTCTCAATTCCACTCTATGGTCTTTCATCGGACCTCTGAGCCCACATTCGGTGAACTGATAAAAATCATGCTCCCCCCCGGCGACCAAGTGCCAAATTGGCACCTCTTTTTCACATTTCGCAATCGCAACGGGCGTGAAAAGAGTAAGGTCAACTTAGACGTCGTTGACAGACCATTTGCCTTCGCCTTCCAACCGCTCTTCCCCGATGCTAGTACCTTTATTGAAGATGGTAGTCATACCCTGGTCATGTATCGAGCTGACAAACTTAGCCAGTTATTACCGGATATCTATCTGACCTCACCCTCTACCCTGAATGTTGGTATCAAAACAGATCAACTCACAATTCCCCCTGAGATGCAGAAACTAGCTAGTCCGCTCAGAGACACCCTGACAATACGAAGTTCCTTGTGTTCTACAAAATTCACGCAGAATCCTATTTTATTTGGGCTACTTCACTGGGAGCATACCACCGATAAGGAGACTCTCTCCACCCTCCTTACGCGCTTCACATTTGTCGGGGAAGGTGAAATTGTCAAATTTTTGCGAGATATTTTCCAGGCTTTGTTTGGCATCCTGATCTCCCAAAACAACCAATCTGGCGAGATGGATCTTCTGGTTTTCAATGCCCTTGTGACTGTGCTGGGCATTGTGCAAGATAGGCGATTCAGTAATTTCCAGCCTGTCTTGGGTGTTTATATCGAAAAACACTTTGATTGTGCTGCTGCTGCCTCTCATATCATCCACTCAATGAACAGGCTGCTTGCCAACCCAACTTCCGAAAATACTGCTCCAAGTCTCCGGGCAGCGCTCAAAGTCTGGCACTACATATTTAGATTCATTGCTCGTTCTCGTGAGCTGCAGAAAGCCAAAGAAATCACAATTCTAGGCGGCGGAGCAACGGCTGAGCACCTGGAATCCACTTTCAAGCGAGAACTCCGTGCTCACCTTTCCGAAGTGACACATATGATGTCAATATCGTCTCCAGCCGTAGTCGGCACTCAGACAATAGCTCTTCAACATTTTACTTCAATCCTTCCTGAACTAGAAAAAATCTTTAGCATCGTAGAGCTCGTGTCGATCGCTACGACATTCGCAAATGCAGTGACCGCAAACAAGGGGAAAATAGTTATCTGGAAGCTGATTATGTACCTGCACATGGTGAAAGGTTTCTTATTCGACAATGATTATGCTCGACCTCTCCTCATCGAAGCTGTTGTCATCTGGATACAACCACATTTTGGCCGTTATGATGAGTACCTTCATACAGATGTCAATGATTCTGATTCCGTTCGTGATGCCGCTCGCCAAATCTGGCTGGAGAACACCCGTCTTTGTGTTGCAATCCTCGCAATCATGCTCGATAAGCTCCAGCATAGTCTGGTGAATCCGAAAATCAAAGCAGATTACCGAGCATACCGTCAAGAGCAAGAGAACGTTGAAAACCTGTTACCTTTGCTCCCACGGTTCGCATCCTTTCCTGATGTCATTGGAAGCAGACTCACTTGCTTCAAAGATTACTCGATTCATATATGGAACTCCAGTCGCCGGCAGCCCGCAAAATAATGGCAGAGCAGTCCCGTTCACAGCCAAATTATAGGTTCTCTCCACCCGCCACTTTCCCGGAGTCATATCCATTCTGTCTTCTAGCTCCTTTACCTCGATCTGCTCATGTCACAACCGTAGCTCCCAAAGATGCAGACAATATGTTTAGCCCGGCATTGGGGGAGACCGCGGTCGTCTTCCTCGTATTGATATTAGCATTGCCAATGAAGGACATTGTCAGTTTCCTGGAATCTAGTCTAGCGATTGAAGGTCGTAATCGTTTCATCTCCTTCTTGTCTCAATTATTCAAGGTTGCCACTTCAATTCTTGACAACGAGGCTTTCCCAAGAACATGGCTCAACATCAACATACTAGCTCACAAAGTTTTGATCAAAATGATGGAACCTGTAGCAACTATTCTGGAGAGTGATTTCATACCTCCCCAGGAACAAGAATCGGATTTTGATTCAAATTTATGGAGAGAGTGCTTCTACATACTCTTGAGATTGCTTTCCTCCGACCAACTTGTGATCGAAGAGTTCAGTCCTCAAGTTCGTGTTGTCATTGTTTGTGACCGCCTTCGATTCTCACTTCTTTCTCAGAAAAGACGGGCTGTGTGGCGGCTCGCAGGTGACATCAGAGGCGATGGGGCTACAATCCTATTGAGCTTGTGGCACGCTCTCGGATCTTCAACATTAGTCGGATGTACAGAATCAATCCATTATGGAGTGAGTCAATCTTCTCGACTGCTGCCATAGGTGTTTACAATAAACAGGGCTATCAAGTCTACCTTCACTCGTTAGTGGGACATGTAGTAAATCTATGCCTGAGTCACCACGATCAGCTTCGAAACAATGCTGTTCAGATGCTATTCAGTATGATTGTCACTGAATATCATCAGTCCGAACATTTCGATAACATTGAAAATGAACTGCTTACGAAACTTGATTCATTATTTATGTCGGATAGCAAAGGCGATGACATAACGCGAGCATTTTTCATCAACCAACTTCGTAATTTCACTACTGCCGACGTAGATGAACAGCTTCGCGATCGTATTACCCATTTTCTATATTCGGTTGATCTTTTCTTGGAGCTTCTGCTGAACATTCGAGATCTGCCCGAGGGTGAGGAGTTCCAGGAAGACCGTGTAATGGCGACGGTAAAAATAACATATCTGAAGTGGCTATCAGGTTTTGACTATCTGAACAGCTTCGATTGATGAACTTCATTCGCCGTATTGGAAGGGATGAGATATACATTAAATATGTTCATCAACTAGTTAATGTAAGTTTTGTTGCTGCTGGATCAATGTCTTGGCATTTAATATCACAACATGAAGATGCATCTGCAGTCACAAAATTACGTTGAGGCGGCCCTCACCCTAAAGCTCCATTCAGATCTGTATGAGTGGGATCTCAACTCTTCCGTTGGGCCGATGGAAGATCTAGGGTTACCTCAGCAATCTCATTTCCACAGGAAGGAGACACTTTGCTTATTGATTTTGAATTACCTTGGTAATTACATCTTTCTGTACGAACTTTTCTTTCTAACTTTCACTCAGGTCAGGGCAAAGCTTGGGAAACCGCAATTATGATTTGTAAAGAACTCGCCTCACAACATGCTCAAGTCACATTCAATTAGTACGCCTCGTATAATCCATCACCGCTTTTTTGCTGATTCCTTTCCCTAGTTCTCGTCTTTCCGAAATTCTCAGGCATGAAGCAACATTGTTGGATCACATCGTTACCGAACAGCGTTATTATCCCGACTATTATCGTGCCACATTTTATGGGAACTTCCCGGCGGCTATCCGAGATAAGCGCTTCATTGTAAGTCGTTCCTGGATTTCTTTATTTCTGCTGACAACTTGTAGTACCGAGGTTATGAGTGGGAGAAATTCGGCGCCTTCTGTGAGCGGATGCTCAACAAACACCCTGGCGCTCAACTCTTGAAGACTCCAGGGGATCCACCGGTCGACATCCGGTTTGGCGACGATCAGTACATCCAGTGCACTGCTGTCACCCCTGAACCTGATCGCTCTTCATCGATTTTCACCAACCCGGACGTACCTTTGGCAGTACGGACGTATTATGAACACAGGTATATCCATCCGAAAACCTACCATTTATGAGCCTTATCCTCTTCTCAGTGGGATCAATCTATTTTCTTCTTCGCGTCAAGTCAAGAAAACTGCTCGAGACGGCACCGAAGAAATTTGGCATGAGAAAACATACTTCACAACTGAAGAGACATTCCCCACCGTTCTCCGTCGCTCAGAAGTGGTTGGCATGGAAATTGTAGAAATCTCGCCTTTGGATAATGCACTGAACGAGGTACAGTCAAAGACAAAGGAGCTGACTTCCTTGTATCAGAAGTATCAGGCACTCGCAAAGACTGCTCAACATGTACCGACTAATGCACTTGCCATGTCACTGAACAGCGCTGTTGACGCGCCGCTCAATACTGGCATTTCATCATACCGCCAGACTTTTTTCAATCCGGATTACCTGGCTCGCAACTCAGAGCGAGCTGAACTTGTAGGAAAACTAAGACTTGCCATCGATGAACAGGTAAATATTAATATTCTGATCTTATCATTTTCCGTTTAACCGATATTTCCTAAAGGTACGCGTTATTGATGGCTGTCTCAAGCTTCATGGGCACCTTTGCCCTCCCGAATTTTTTTCTTTCCATGAAACTCTTGAGCGATTCTTCAAGCGCAATTTCAGGGACGAAATTAAGCGACTCGCGGTTGATGTCTCCGAACCGCTTTCGCCTATACGTTCCCCTCTGCATCAATCCCCTTCTTCTCTACGAGGTCTTCTCGCCGCAGACTCGGGCCGCTTTGTTGTTCCACCAATACAAGTTGGTGGTCTTATCATGACACCCTCACTCCTCAGCCCTCAATCACCTACCAGTACAAGCAACTCGACCCTCTTGCCAACGAACGCTAAACAACAGACACCTCTACAACGACATCTGGCTCATCTTGCTCGACATGGGATTACCGGTGTCGCTTCTACGCCAGAAGACATGGTCGGCAGCGACTCAATTTCTTTAGAATCTCCGCGAAATTCCTTCATCAATGTCGGAAACAATGCTGGGAACGTTATTTCGAGTGTTTCGATAGCCAAGGTTTCGGGTGCATCGGCAGCGCCATCTTACATGGGGAGTGTGGGTTCATTCTCTCTCAAGACCCGGCTTTCTCGGTTAGGTAGCAATGCTTTCGGGAAGCGAAGCGGGTCTAATACATAATTTTACTCGTTTGAGACAGTTTTGATGGCATCTCCTTAAAGCCTATCACTTGACGAAGTCTATATTGCGCTATCTTTTCTCACTGCTTCATATAATTGTTCATACTACTTGTCGTATTGTTAAATTTCTACTTCTAAACCGGGAATTATACTGTACTCTTTGTTATGGATGGCAGGATTACATCTCTGAACGCAAGACATGCAGAAACAACTGCAGATAACATTACCTAATCATCGCAAATACGGAATAAAGATAAACGGATAACGAAGTACAAATAGAAGAAAGGCCAAGAGATTTTATGAACTAGCGAGATGAAATAAACTAGAGAGTAGTAAACTAGAAACCTTGATCAGGACAGACAATGTTCCTATAATTTATTACAATAATTCATGAAGGGGGAGGGGAGAAAACAAGGGGAGGAACCACATGTTTTGTTCAATGAAATTGCTCGCCCAGGGGATCGGTTTCAATGGCGGTGTAGCGATAGCTATCGTCCTCGTAGAAGCGATGATCATAATGTATGGGGTCATTGGTAAAATCAGAAACAGCAGCGCTATCCTTGTCGGCATCATACTGGGGAAATGTGTTGAAAGTAGCGAGACTATATTCATAATGTGCATTTGGTTTGAAATCTATAACCCCTAGGGGGCAAGCATTCCCGATGGGATGAGGCAAGTCGTTTGTGAATGGATACACTGATGTCGTAGGAGAAGTTGTCGCAGGACTGTCGGATGAAGAGGAGAATGTGTCCGAACCAGAGGAAGGAGAGATGAAAGGAACTTCATCATGGGCAAACTCGCTTTTGGTTGGGATAGGGATAGGAAGAGTACCTTGGCCATGATTGCGCAAAACGGAATTGAACTCCGAATCGACAGCATTCAAAGGTACAGACTCGTGTGAATCCGACGCCGGATTAAACATCTAGAGATCAAATCAACCAACTTTATAATTAATTCAAGGTCAAGATGACTGACGTATTTAGATAATATCTTTACAAGAGCTTGTGGAAGCAAATCCCAAGGGAAAACTTTGATGTCCTTTTCTATATTCCTTGGCATGGGACGAGTCATGGCCATGATGCGTTGAAAAAATGGAGACATGCGAGGCTTGTTTTTGGAAACAGTCTCGGGTCCGAGCCCCTCAAGGTTGCGCCGGCACCTATTTTTTTCGTCTACAGGAAAGAGGTTGCCTGTTAAACACTCAAGCAAGAAAATGACATCAACAGAAGTGAAAACATGAGTATCAGTTTCCTCGTGATAGATACACGAGATGACGCTGTCGTTTTCGCAATATTCGTCCTGGCGTATGGGTTCGCAAGAGACGATCAAGCGACAGCCAACCTGAATTTTGTCGAAACGGACAAGACGACGATTGGCGTGCATCTCGTCAGAAGTCCAATTGTGGCACATGCTGGACACAGGTGTCGTGAACTCGATTATAGGTGTTTGGCCACACATGTTGTCCGGAGAATCATTGTTAACAAAATTCTGAGTGTACGGCGGGCTCTGGCACTTCATGCGACGATGCATGCGTGATCGATGTTGGCCAGGGCGGGTGCCGATAGGAGACCTTGAGGGTTGGTGGAAAGCGGGACGGCGCTTCGTACTAGATGTCTCCGGAAAAGATGAAGAGATCTTGGGGGAGGAGTGGCTGGCATATCGGCACTTGATCAAAGGCTTTGGTCTTGAAGCTGGAGGCAATGTAAACTATGAAAAGATGCATATATTGGCAAAAGCTTGACATACATGACGATCGATACTGGTATTGACCGAATATGACTGAATCGATGGCATTATGGCTCTCGTCCAATACCTGGACGGACAAGAGGACCACATGGGAGGACCGGGATTCGCTTGCAGGGATGATGCCCGTAATTTCCCAGCGACCAAAGGAGGAGTTGGGCAGCTCGCGGACTTGAGTAGCAATGGCCCTCCGGCCAACAATGAGGCGAACGAAACAAGGTTCACATGTACTGGGCTGGAAATGGATACGAACGGTAAGAGAGACACCAGAGCCGCCTTCTGCAGGTGTGTAGCTGAGAACATGGATGGTGCCGAGATGAGAGACGACAGCATTGGAGGGGGCAGACGCGTCGAAGGGGGGCAAGGAAGAGAGGGCGGCAGGGTCAGCAGTTGCGGGGGGAGCGCTGGGGCCAGAAACAGGGGACATAGGGGAAGAGGCAGAGAGCATGGGAGGCTAGGAGAAGGAGAGGAAAGGACGGGGGGCAGTATTTATTGCAGCAGACTTATGTCAGCGCAACAATGACGCTGACCCTCCTATTTCTTCGAGCCCGGATATTTGAGTCCAGATTAAGCTGAATGCCAAGCCTTCCGAAACAACAAGAACACAGCCATTGGAAGATCCGTTGTATGTTTATCACCAATTTGCTCGCTTCCTCGCCATGCAAGACATTCATTTATCGTCCTCTTATTCGTCCTGTCGACAAGTTACATGCCGGGGCTCCCACACGCCCGTCTCCCTCCATAGCCGCACCACAGGAGGGACATGTCCTTCAACCGACAGCACACGTCCACATCCTGCGCATCGGTCCTCGAACAGCTGTTCGTATGATGTTAACAAATGCTAAAGGTATCCATTCAGCCCTGGGCTCTCTATACGAAGCAAATGTTATCTGACCATCACACCCTGCAGTCCAATTTGTGGCTGAACATGGAGCACACGCGCAAGCTGTTGCGATAACAGTCGGAAAACTGTGTACTCTGAGTGCAGGTAGGGGGCCTTCTGGGCAGCCAGTGGGTCAGTCATGTGTTCTTCGCTTCCTCAAGTTGTGGCTCACTCTTTCTCGTGGAGCGAATGCAGACATATTTTCGATCAAGATGGTCCCATTGGGGCTCTGATAACCAATTGAAATGTAGATAATCATGACATCCGGGATCATGAATCTGAGCAGATTGGGTCGATCGGTCTTGGCCTCATCTTGTGTCCTTTTCCAGATGTGCAACCTTGTGCGGTGCTCAGAATTGTGTGATTTGAGATACTCGGGTAGCTGTCCCGCCTCCAATGCATGTTCGGGCGGAAACGCGTTTGGCTCCAGCGGAAATCTGGAAAAGCACGACTGGAGCGACATTGGGGAGGACGGTCTTGTAGAGGAAACCGATCTCATGTTTAGGAGCAGGATTGTGCGATGTTTCAGATCACTTGCCTTTGCTTTCGGTTCAACCTCCGTGAAATTGAATTGATCTCTGTGGTGTCTGCTTTCAGACTCTGTTTTGCTCGATGCAATGCTTCCTGAATAGGAGTGGAGCAGATACTGTCCCCTATTTCCTTGAGTCGGTCGAACTCTGACCCGTCCGGTTTGCCGGAATGGAGGAGCAAGGCAGAGGTCTGGCGCAGACTGTGCACCTGACTACACAGGGCACCGAGGTCGTCTATCTGGGCCTGCAGGGTCTGGACGGCATTGGGCACCGAGGAAGAGAAATCGGGCGACATCGATCAAAATGAAACCTGGAGTCAAAATCTCCAAGTGTGTTTCAGAATGACACCACGTGACTGTGACAATGCCGAGAATTACGGACACGGTGTTTGTTTGTGCGTGTTGGGTCCTCTGCATGCTTCGCTCAGTAACCAGTTCTGCCTGCCGCCGTCCTCTCGTCTGCTACCGCTTCTCCTCGCACCAACCACACACTCCACGCTCCACTTTTTCAGCCAGCAAACTCCCAAGGTCCCCTCTAACCGCCCCCCATCCTCCGCCCCTCCACCACATCAAAGAGTCTGCCAGGCGCGACATCGAGCAGGCCGAGGTCCATGGAATTCTTCTTCCTCCTCCCACCGGTGCAAACTGGTTCAGGCGCACCCTCCACAAGGGTATCCAGCTCGCGGTATCTTCTTAATCTTCCTCTTTTCTTCCCACTCTGTTCATCTCCTCTGCCAGAAATTCTACTATCGCGGCGTCAAACTTATCTTCCTTCGCCGTCGAGAGATAGCCCAGATCCATGCAAGAATCAGCGCCGGAGGCAGCCCTCTCACAAGAGCAGAGTTTAGACTTATTCAAACCCAAAGGGACGACGTGAACAAGTATGTCCCCTCGACTCCGTTCTCAGTATCTGTCTCACTCTCGTCGTCCAAAGAGTGATTCCTTTCGTTGTGATAGCCCTTCTTTTGGAGGAGGTCATTCCCATCATTGCCATCTATGCTCCGTCTCTCCTTCCCTCCACATGCATTCTCCCCTCTCAGCAGGAACGTATCCAAGAAAAAAAGTCCCAGAAGGCCTTTGCCTTTGCCGTCAACTATTCCCTCCTCTTCTCTCAACTTAACAGCATGGAATCACCGGAGAACTATCTACCTATCAACGCTATCTGCATTCCCAATGGCCCCCTCGCCATTTCCGGGTCAGCCTTTTCAATATCCATAATTTTGCATTTTCTCATCTTCGCGTTTTCACCAGGCTTCTCAGTTTGCCCACCTTTGGTTTCGACACACTACGAATATACCGAATTCGACGCCGCCTAGATTTTCTCGCTGAAGACGATAGACTACTTTTACAAGATAAACCCCATTTATCAGAAAAAGACTTGACTGAGGCACTAGAGGAACGTGGCCTGTAAGTTCCCTCATTTGCCATGTGACCTGGTTTTTCAGTCTTTCAAAGCGTGCCAGCTTCATCGTCCCTCAAGTGCAAGGAAAACAAACTCGAATGGTGGTTGGCCAACATACAATCATCTGATCCCTCCAATGCTTCCGCCCGACGTCTCGCCTTGATAATTCGGAATTCGGCACAATGACGTATCTATTTGTACATCTAATCATAATGCATAATCCGCCCACCCCACCTGATCATGATCTCACTTGCGCTCTCGCTAGGTTGCACTCCATGATCGGATGTACGTCAAAGCCTGCCATGGTTTCACACGCCAAGGTCGTAGCATTATCGCTCTCTGCACCTCCCTTAGCATCGCAGCCTTATCCTTGGGTGTAGCCCCTGTAGCACAGAGTGCGATTGAGTGAAGGGTCAAAACATCTGATGTCAGTGCAAGATCATTTCTATCATTTTTGATTGCATCAGATAATAGTGCTCGGGCACTTTTTTGCTCCCCCTTGCGGAACAGTAGGGTTGCCAGACGTATCCGTGGCTCGAACTTTCCTGGTTCCAAAAGGACTTCTTTCTGGGCTAACCAAACCGTTTCACTAGTTTGATTCTTTGTATCACGTGAATTAGAGCCAGCAAAGACATCAAGGTTGCGTACCAAACTCAGGTGGTGTTGTTCTAGCAGATAATCCACCTCTCTATAAGTGTCTAGCTCTTGCCTTCGATCAATGGGTAGATTCCTAATCTCCGACAACGCTGCGTCAACGAGGTTTGCATCTCCAGTTAGAATACCCATCCCCGCCAACGTGTTGATTGCAATGAGATTTTCTGGATCAACCGCAATGCTGATGCATCCTGTTCAGAACACCTGGTGGACACATAGCTCATGCAACTTACTATTCTAGTAACTGTGTCTTTGCAGTCTCTTTGGTCTCATCCGTGTCGAGTGCCCATAATGTCTGCGCGAATAACACTACAATTTGTCCCTTCATTGTCAGATCATCTCCGGCAAGACTCAATGCTTCTTGTGATGAGGCAAGCGAGCTTTGGTAATTCCTAAGCATAAATTGCCCCAGTGCAAGTCCAAGGTACGCCTGTATACAGATAATCTTGGTTTCCTTGGCACAAGCCATCTCACTCTCCTCCTGGTCTCCGGCAAGTAGCCCTAGTGCAGTCTGAAACGACTCTAGAGAACGAGCGTACTCTGCTCTTGAAAGTAGGAGACGTCCCAATGTCGTGTTAGCAATTATAAAATGTCTCTCAACCGCTTCATTTTCTGATTCTTCGTAAAGAGCTTCCAAGATGCTGATCGTGCGCGTAACGAGGTCAAAGGCAAGGTCAAAGTGGCCAAGTCTCTCGCAAATGAGAGAAAAGAGATGTAAACCAGATGGATCAGTCGGTCTACGCGAGCAGTATCGATTTAAAGCAAAGAAGCAGGGGATGAGGTCCTCCTTCGTCTCGGTCCTACTTCTTGGTAGCTTTGATTGCTTCCATATCCGCATTGAGTATTCAATGTCGACATCAGGCTAAAACATTTTGATGAGTATATAACAGAAGCCATTGATACAAGCATACAAGGCCGGTTGTAAAGGATGCTGCATGTGTCAACAGAGTTTGAGCATCAGATTCTTCACCGTTAGCGATTGCAACCAGGGCTTGACCGAGCCACGCAAGCGAATAGTCGGAATCTGTAACTTGAGCCCTTGAGAATGCTTCTTTTGCAAGTTCCAGGTCTGCATGATGATAATACAAGAACCCTAGATTCGTCCATGTAATAACGTTCTATTGCACATCAGCTCATCTTCTCCCGATTGCCACCAGATTCCAAATTACCTTGGGATCGAGTTCAAGTGCCTTGACATAGGCATGCTGTGCTATCTCGGGCTGACCGGAGAAATGTACGTTCCCATATGCAATCCAATATGAATCGTTTATCGGTTCCTCCTTTAAGGCATTTGTGATTGCGTCCACTATCTTTGATTGGATTTCCAATTCCGAGGACATCTTTTGATCGCACCACCGCTGTAGTCCGATCGCGAGATCATACCATGCACTTCCTCGTGCAGCATTCGATGAGGTATTGAGATTAATTCTCAGCTGACATACACGAATGGAGATGCCTAGGAATGTCAGAGCACTGTGTGCATCTGCGGATTCAGTGAAATGTGACGACTCAAGAGATAGATTATGCTCTGAGGACAACAGTATCCTAAGCGATCCAGAGATCTTATCTGCTCGTTTCTGATCTTGTATTGCCGGCTGTCGTGATAGCTGAAAAGCGGCATCCGAGATGAGCTTCCATCCTATACTCCTGAACCCGGGATGATGTTCATTAATCAACGATGCGACTTCAAGGCACTGCAAGAAGGATGATTCGGCGCGTGCATGGAAACCTTCCCGGTACTCGGTTTGCCCAAGCGAAAGGTGGGCTCGGGCAAGGGCTACAAGAATGCTGAGCTCAATGGGGCATTTCTCCAAAAGTTTTTCAAGACCAAAAATTGCTTCTTGAAACTGTCCCAATTCAATTTTGAGTTCAGCTCCTAAAAAGGAGCACAGCCAATTTTGGGGGTCGAGTTGAAGGGCACGATCAAGAGATTTGATGGCCGCTGCATGCCGACCTGCTCTGCTGTATGCCTCCCCGAGTCTTGACCATGTTAATCCGTCAGCAGGGTCAGCTCGCAGGGCGATGTGAAAAGCTCGAATAGCAGGTGGATAGTTTTGGCGATTCTGAATAGTCAAGTATAGTCAAGTTAGACAGTCGATCTCCATATATTCGATCGCCAAGTTCTCACCAACTCGATGATACCAGCAGCCTTCCATGCCCATGCGTTTGTCGGAACAAACTGACTGGTACTAGAGTTCGATTCTTGAGTTCCAACATCCAAACCACCTTCCCCTTCAATGGTACGCTTTGCAATTACCTCCACCAAATCCCATTCTCTATCTTCTGCAAAACCCTCCGCTAGTTTGCGAGCGGCCACGTTCTCCCGAGGATCTATCTCAAAGGCTTTTTGGTAACATTTAGATGCTCTTACAAAATCAGGAGGCGTAGCAACTTCAGCATAATACAGACCAAGGGAGGTGAAGGCCGGCGCAAAAGTTGGGTCACGCTGCAGAGAATTGATAAAATACGGATATGCCTCTTCTCTTGACTTCCCTGAGGAGTTGTCAAGTGTCAACCACAAGTATAATTGATTACGGCACTCACCCTCCTGGTCCCAATGGCATTTACCGATCCTCCAGAGACACCTAGCAGCATCCTGGCCGCGTTCTTGAAGATCATCATCAAGCCTGTTAAGAATTGTTTTGAGGGTGTGAATGTCGGCTTCATCATGTGTAGCCTGCCAATGACACCATGCCTGCTCTTCCTGAGCCTTCAATCCATCAACTGAATCATCTGTAAGGGTGCATATTTTCTCAAACTCTTCTGCTGCAGGAATCCAGTCTGCAGCTGTTTGAAATATATAAGCATGTGCGAAGAGACATCGAATGTTGTTGGGTGAAATAGATAATGCTTCACGCAGAATAGGCAGGGCCTGTCCATGATACTTAGGAGGGAAAAGATGAACAAGCGAGGTCGCCCAGATCGCCTGAAAACCCACACGAGAACTGGAAGAAGCTTAATTACATAGGTATGTGTGGCTGAAATTGATTACCGGGGTAGAGTGGCTCCGATATTCTGTTCGATCTTGTCAAGAAGCCCGATACCATTCTTCGCAGCCTTGATTGCATTTTCGTAGTCTTCCTCATGGAGGTAAACTTCGCTTGCTATCCGAGAGATGACAACCTTGTCCGAGAAAAGAGCGAAAATATTCTAAGACCATGGCAGATTCAGACTAATATGCAGCTCAAGCGTGAAATTCACCAAACCGTGATGTTATCGAAAGGATCTTCGTCAAGGTTGTAACGAATGAGATCCTCATTACTTTTCTTGTCCTGACTCTCGGACTCCACTTGAATCTCATCTGACAAGGGTTGAGATATATATCTCAAATAGCTTGCAAAAGCTCTGGCCAGTGGTGAGTCTGGCAAGAGCCTAATCATCTGTCTTATAAGGGAGAAATCATAATCACCTTATTAGGGTAAGTTACTGAGACCATGCGGTGGAAGAAAAGCTTACACATGTTTTCACAATCTTGTTCTTCCATATACAGCATCCATGCGAACTCGTCAGGTAATTGGAGTAGAATGGCTCCACGAATAATTTCGTTTACCTCCTCTCTGAGCTTGCCTTTTGTTGCTATGAATTCATCCGTAAAAGGTAACGCGTGAAGGTAGTTAACCTTGTGTTGCAAGAGCTTTGATTCCGTCACCCTTAGAAGGTCGTCAGAACATTTTGGATGATTCATGACTTGAGTGTACAAATGCGGTAGCTGCTGGAAGTCAACCATCGTCAGAAGTATCATCAACTTTCCTCACACGGGAAACAGCCCAAAATTCTCTCCCAACTTGCTTGCTAACATATTCCTTGGTACCTGCTCCAAGTCTGGTCCTGCGTCGTTCGACCTCCTTATTCATGAAGGTACTCTCTTGTTTCTCAATGATGTCAATAATCTCTTCCAGAATAGGCAAATCATCGTAGACTGCAGACTGAATGTAGGCTATGGTCGTTGCTGTGGGATTGGTTGGGTTGGGTGGTGGTAGGTTTGACAGGACTTGGTAAAAAGAGCTGTCGGACAGGAGATTTGACAACGCATCGACAAGCTAGAATCTTCAAGCTAGGTTGATGCAATACAACTACTACGATATCGTACCTGAGGCTTATCGTCCGAGCTACGAGAGATGTCGACAGTCTTCTTCAAGACTTCTGCAAGTTTGATGGCATCACCACTGAAAGGATCTCCTTGTAGTCACATTGAAAACGATTAAATCAGGCTTACGTTTTCGCGTGAAGCAACGCAAGCTGCCTGAGGGCATCAAACAAAGCCTCGAAATTGCCGACCTGCTCGTAAAATTGTGTGATACCCTACGATATTGTTATGAGAGGTACAGACGACGAACTCATATCGTACCTGCCAAGCGAGAACATTCTCTGGACACAAGTCTATAGCCTTCCGATAAATCTGTCATGGAGCCATGAGGTTTTACTTTTTACTTCTGTATGTAAAAAAAATGATTTACTTGCTCGCTCTCGTCTAGTTGATCAAGCTTGAACAGTGCCAAAGCAAGGAACACATGTCTAACGTCAAGATCAGGGTCAGAGATTACGTCCTGGAGTAGTCGATACAAACGCATTATAGTTCTCAGGCTCATATTCCAATACCTGGTTCGCAGCGTCGTGTGCAGAAGCAAAATCCTTTCTTCCGATGGATTCGCGGGCAAGCTTGAGTCTAGCTTTCACGAAAGACATGACTGACAAAATTAGACTCCACAGCCGATTTATCTCATTCTGTCACGGGACTGTGACAATTGACTGGTCGTGTCACCTTGTCAAAAGCTCGATACGACGCCTCATAATCCCAGTACGATGGCGGATCTGGCATGCGAGCTCCAAGCCAGAGCAGGCCAACATAACAATACATTGCCATCAAGCATGGGTTATTCTGATGAAGGTGTTGGCAATGTAACAATGATGTGACTGTGACGTGCTGGCAACGCTTCTCGAGTCGTTTTCGTCTAGTGGTTTTCCCCAGCATTTTCTAACAGCAGGCCAACTTCTTGCCTCTGTCTGCGTTATTGTCGCTGCACGCACATTTACGATCCTTTCATCCCATGTCCTTTCGTTTACGGGCAAATCTTCCACCCACAGATGTCCCTATTCCCACTACACGACAACCTCCACTCTCGGGTGCTACCATTCGACGAGCAAAAACACTTACTCGACCGGAAAGGAGCGTCGCTCCTGTTCCATTGATAAATCCTCCGATCCTTTCTTCCTCCGCTCCAAACCCAATATCAGATTCCTCTGCCTACAATGGCTCATTACCCTGGAAGATATTCTCAAGGGTGGTGACTTTCTGGGTTCCCGATTTCCTTCTGAGTTCACTTGGGGGGATGAAGGACTCCAATGTTAGGCAAGCATGGAGGGAGAAGATTGCTCTCTGCTTTATCATCTGTGTTCTGTGTGCGGGCGTTGGCTTTGCGACAGTCGGCTTTCAAAAGGTCCTTTGTCCTGAGAACGACAACTCAAATTCCCGTTTCATCGACGTAGGTGCCACACCAGGGACACTTGGCATCCAGGGTACGATGTACAATATTACCTCTGCCCATTCCCTCAACCAAGTTGACTTCGCGCGTCTATCGGAATCCGCACCTGGTCAGGACATCACCTATCTCTTCCAACGTGATGCTTCGCAGTTTAGATCATGCCAAGGTCTAAGTTTCCAAGTTGCATTAGATGCACCCTGTTCCGCGAATACTTGTCCACTTCCTCCAATCAATGTCTCCTCTACCTACCAATCACTCTCCCTCGTCAATACTCAGCTTTTGGCCGGATACTCCTGGGATCAAGTTTCCCAGTTAACCAACTATTTCGTCCTGGACGGCGCTGTACTCAACATGACCCCATACTTCTCTCTGCATCCTCGCGCAATCTCTTCTGACGAAGTCGATCGAATCCTGCGGGTTATCATGCAACAAACCTCCTCCCAACTGGGGAAAGATGGCACTCGGATTTTCTTCAATCGCGCTGAGCTTCAATCTGCAGTTCCATGCCTGAAAGAGCGCTATTTCGCCGGGAACATTGATAAAGTGACTCCTGGTTGTTTTGTCACCTCCCTGTTCCTATACGCTGGTCTTATAGTGATCCTCGGTCTGGTGTTCGTTCGATTTATAATGGCATGTTTTTTCAACTGGTTCATGTCCGAACGATTAGCCGGGCCGCCTACAAGTCAAGATCTGAATCGTTCAGCAATCAGTCCTGCCGTCATGCCGGGAGGGGCCAATGTATCCATCGACAACAAACACGGAACAGCTCCTTGGGCTAATGCTGCCAGCAAGAAGCTTGATAAAGGGCCGAAATCGATTATCTCCTCATCTAGTACCACTCTCACCAGTTCCGATAGTCCAGCACCGACCATGAGTTTAGCTCAAATAGGTGCAGAGCTTTTTGCTGTATGCCTTGTAACATGTTATTCTGAGGGTGAAGAATCTTTGCGAACCACTCTCGATTCTATCTCGACTACGACTTATTCGGACGCAAGGAAGCTTTTGTTCGTTGTGGCAGATGGTATGATTACCGGTGCCGGCGAAAAGCGGAGCACGCCTGATATCTGTGTGAGCCTTCTAGAAGCAGACCCGCGATTTGGCAACCCAATACCTATGAGCTATAATGCCGTTGGGTCTGGCGCAAAAGCACAGAATCGGGCTATGGTTTATGCAGGACACTACAGTATAGTTATATTCCCATATTGAGTGTGTCCAAGGTGGTCTTACATCTCCCCTAGCTGTCGCAGGACGACGTACACCAACTGTGATTGTTGTGAAATGTGGGACTGAAACCGAGGCTACTTCAGACAAGAAACCCGGTAATCGGGGAAAGCGCGATAGTCAGCTCATTCTAATGAATTTCTTCTCTCGTGTGACATACAATGATCGAATGGCGCCCCTCGACTTCGAGCTCTTCCGCAAAATTCATACACTTATGGGTGTAACCCCCGATTTCTTTGAGGTCTGCTTAATGGTATATTGTCTTAATCCGAACAATCTGCTGTTGCAGCTAACAAGGAACTCCTAGGTCGATGCCGATACAAAAGTTTTCCCAGAATCTCTCGGACACCTAGTCAATTGCATGCACCACGACCAGATGATCATGGGTGTTTGTGGTGAGACTCGCATTGCCAACAAACGGCAGTCGTGGGTGACTGCTATACAGGTCTTTGAGTATTTTATCTCACACCACCTCGCCAAGGCATTTGAGTCAGTATTTGGTGGTGTATCATGTCTCCCAGGTTGTTTCTCCATGTTCAGACTCAAAGCCCGCAAATTGACTGGAGATGATTGGGTTCCTCTGATTATCAAGCCAGAAATCGTCAAAGAATACAGTCAAAGTATAGTGACGACTCTTCATCAGAAAAATCTTCTCTTGTTAGGCGAAGATCGTTTCCTTACGACAATCCTTCTTCGCACTTTCCCTAATCGCAAGATGATGTTCCTTCCTCAAGCTCGTTGTCGAACTATTGTCCCAGATACATTCAAAGTGTTGTTATCTCAGCGCAGACGTTGGATCAACTCTACCATTCACAATCTCATGGAACTTGTACTAGTCCGAAATCTCTGCGGAACTTTTTGCTTCAGCATGCAGTTCGTTGTTTTCATGGATCTCTTGGGCACCGTCGTGTTGCCCATTGCCATCATCCTAACATATTCTCTTATTATCGGGATTGCTCTCAACCCTCCAAAAAGTTTCGAAGAAGCTATCCCCCTCGTGCTTCTAATAGCTGTCTTAGGTCTCCCTGCAGTTCTTATCCTTATCACTACCCGTAAAATTGTTTATGTCTTTTGGATGATGATCTATCTTGTAGCACTGCCAGTATGGAATTTTGTCCTTCCAGTTTATGCTTTCTGGCATTTTGATGATTTCTCCTGGGGTGAAACTCGGTGAGTATTCTTCAGATAGCATATGGATGTCACTGACATCATCGCAGAAAAGTCGAGGGTGAGGCGAAAGGTGAAGGACACGGTGATGGTGGAGGGAAATTGCATGGTTTAGCGGTACCCATGCGACGGTGGGAGGACTGGGAGCGTTCGCGTCTTCGCAAATTACGACGTGAAGAACGGCGACGACGAGACTTTGAACGAACGCATCCGTCAGGGTATTTCGGTGGAGATGGTGATTTTCTCAGTGTCCGTACAGATGCTCGCAGTCAATATGATGGTTCGGACACTGTCTCTGTCGGTTCTTCCGATGACGATCACTGGGGACCCCAGATCGGCGGGTACAACGAACACAATACACAATACCCTCCTCCTCCAGTCGGCTTGTGTCCTCCAAACCAGTCATTGCAAAGTGGGAGAACTCTGGACAATGCTGAACTCGAAGCGATGTTGGAGTCTGGGTTTGATGATCGACCGACTCCTCCTCCTACTTCCACATATGCCCCTCGCTATCAACTTTCTGACACCGGGTCTTCGACTCAGCTAGTGGGTATGGGTGACAATGGGTACGCTCCCTTGATGCGAGCAACTTCCCCCGGCGTCAGCCAAGTACCTCCAACTGTAAACAGTATGCTTTCATCACCTACTGTCCCTATGAGTGATGAGGGTCCGAGATCGATGGGTCGTGGCAGTTTAGGCGAGCGATATGGTCCTTTAGGTCCTTTGGATCCATCCTCTAGATGTTGAAGCAATCTGCTCCGTTTCGTGTTTCTGGTACGTCTTTCCTTGGATATTGCTGTATTCAGTATCCTTTTTCATCTTTTCATGATGCTCTTTTTCTCGCTCTTTCGTGACGACATCTGGAAATTAAGCACACTTTAATATCATCTGATTTCCGTACCCTGCGAAAGACTGGGCTGTACTGGCAAGCCCATCTGCACATACTATAACATCTAGTCTTCGATAACTTTTTCTATTATTTATCGGGTTTCAGCTTTCTAGAGGTATGACACTTGGGATTTTTTGTAGACATCAGCTGTTGAATCTAGTATATCTGATCAATCCAGAAACAAAATCTGGTCATAGAAAACGAGTGAGTTATTTTTGAGGTTGTAGGAAATCAAACTAGGACATACAATCAATTTACTTTTCCTACCAGTGCTCAAGATAATATCCTTTCATTTCGAATCCGGAATGACGACCCGAAACCAGCTAGTGAGATATGCTGAGACCAATGGTCCATCTGTATACTGAAATTGGTATGAAGTGGGAGACAGGACACGATGAATCTGTTGAAGTAAACCAACGTGCATTGATCGACAAAGTCCTCGCGAGATATTCAGGAGAGTTCACGGTCTTCCGCGAACTCCTTCAAAATTCAGATGATGCCCAATCCAAGACTGTTGAAATTCGATTCCAAACTCAGGACTTTTTGGACGGGGAGCACACGACTGGAAGTGGAGGCAGAGAGGCTTTACCTGATCTGAAGACAACATCTGCAAGTCCATATATTGATTCTCTCGTCCTTTGTTCAACGGTGACAGGTACATCAATGGGTCTTCAGGAACAATGGGGTCATCTTCAGGGACGAAGATTGGAGTCGGCTTAAGAGGATTGGTACGTCCATTTCGAGCTACTCGGTGGGTTTGATGCTCATACCTTGTCAGCGGAGGGCAATCCGGATGAGCAAAAAATAGGTGCTTTCGGTGTTGGTGTGTCAAAACTCTAACACGTAAATGACATATTCTCATGGCATGACCAGGTTTCTACAGTCTTTTTTCAGTTACGGAGGAACCCTTCGTGAAATCAGGAAGTGCGTGCCAATTCCCATTCAAATGAGCTTCCTTGGCTTATCATCTACCCGCAGGCCAGTGGATGGGTTTTTATTGGAAAGGTAAAAAGGACCAGGTACGCTGAGCCAAATATATTTACGATCTGACGCCTTATTCCTTTCGAAAGCTCTTCGCTCGCCGTGGAAAATTGGAGGATATTGATCAATCACATTGGACATCTTTCGAGATGGTCCTCAGGGAACCGATGCCTATTCCCTCTGCATTTGACTTGACCCGTTTTCTTGCCTCATCCATCACTTTTATGACCTATCTCGAAGAAGTGTCCGTCTATTTCAATGATTGGTGTCTTGTCAAACTCAACAAGGCCGTTGGATATTCACAAGTCCACCAACTACCTCGAGATTTCTCAGGTAGAAGCCCAAACAATTTCATGACTATCACTGGACTCAAGATGACACGCAAGTTCAATGGCATGGTTGTCCAGTATCTCTGGTACTAACTCTCAACTCTTCATAGCAATGACGATTGATGCAACTGTCATGAACTGGGTCTACGTATCAGACTCAGAGTCACGCAAACACCCCCTTCGTAATACCGTGAAAACTGCCGCAACCGGTCTTTTCTCTTCCTTATCTGGTTTTCTCACTGGTGTCTCCACTCCCCAAACGCAGACGAGTTCTCTACCCACGTCCGCTCCTCAAGTTGATTTGACCGAAATTTCGACTACTGGCATCGTTCTCTCGGTCTTCTCTGCCGAAATTACTGTCAGACTCAACTCGAAACTATCTTCAGAGATTCATCGATCTACTAAAAAGAATCCACCCTCAAGCATGAAATATGAACTCATATATGTAGGTTGATGTTTGCATACATCATTTTTTACTGGTAATTTCACATTCTTTTAGACTACGAAAGATAAATACGATGCAAGTCAGCAGGAGGATTTGAAGTATCAGCATGCTTCAGGAAGTGTCTTTCAAGGACTACGCGCTGATCTTGATGGGTATGCTGATCTTGACATCCTACATAACGAGTCTCATCACACTATTAGGACCGGAACTGCTCGTATTTTCATTGTAAGAACTCCTTCTGATACACCGCTCTTAATCTGATGTCTATTTGGAAAAGGGACATGCTACAGCGCAGACTACGGGAATTGGAGGCCACATGGCAGCCAGATTTATACCAACCGTTGAAAGGGAAGCAATTGATTTTATGTAGGTTCACTCTTGAAGTCGCATCTCATTGTTGACGATGTTATGATAGGGATCGCAATATTGCTAGTCAGCGCATACCCTACCTTATTCAATATTTTGACTGATGCCCAATGTAGTATGGAATAGGGAACTCCTCTTCGTGGGTGGCATCTTGGCCCGTGTTGCGTATCAGTTGGAGATGGATTCGATTCACAAGGCATGGGAAACAAATACGGAGGTGTTCAAGTATGCCTCTCAAGAACTACCAGAGGAACTGCGATCGTCCCTAATAAACAAGGCCATTCACGCCCTCAAGTTTTTTACATGCCGTCACTCTACCCCTTCTGCAGAAGTTTCCATTCTTTTGGAGAATGCATTCTTCAAATGTAGCCCTACGAACTCCTTTCCACTTATATCTACACTTGGCGTTCGACCTGCATCCCAAATTCGTCTACCTGAAGCTCCTTTTTCTTTCTTGAAACAGCTTCCCTTGGTGCCTGCAGAGCTCGTAGCCGAGAAAATGGTACTGTCGCTGCAGAGTAGAGGCATAATCAGGACAATCTCATTCGAAGATGTTCTGGCCGAACTCAGATCACGACCGCTCCCTGAAATGGATATGATTGCTTGCATGAAGTGGTGGATATCATTCTATGATCCAAAGAATGCGTCAGATCTTGCTCCTGTCAGAATTCAGCTCCTTAATGCGGCTGTTTTGGTGATGTCTGGCCCGACAGAAGATAGGATTATACCACTTCACACCATTCAAACTTTCCTCAATCAAAGAAGCCTCAATGGCGTACCTTTAGAGGGGCCTCTTCCCTGTCATCTCTTCCCATTCGCTATAACCAAACACTTTTGTCCGGATGACTTGAAGCGCGCATTTTCTTGGGTCGATCTCACCATATTGGATTGGCTCACCAATATAACCGATCCAAAAGTTGTGCAAGTGGACCCTGTCTATGATGTACAGGTGTCACCACAGTGGTCAGAAAAGGTCTTATCCTTCATAGCCCGAAACTGGGGGCATGGACTTTCTGCAACAATGAAACAGCAAATCATCGGTCTACTCAAAGACAAGACTTGCATCCCAACCTCTGATGGCATGAAGCTTCCGAATGAATCTTATTTCCCAAGCGTAAACATATTCCATGATATGCCAGTCGTTAGATTCCCGTCAGGAACTCCTATCAAAGGCCAAATGGAGAAATTACTCCAGGAGCTGGATGTTCGGAATCATGTTGAGTTGCAGATAATCTTCACCAGGTGGGCAGTACTATGATTAATATGTTTCAAAGGATCAATATTGTTTAGGATGGTGAAGACAAACGAGTGGACGAGCAATGATCTCATCCATTACCTGGTCTCGGTGAAGGATAACCTGAAAGAGGAGGAAATCAGGCGATTAAAGCTCACAGCTGCCTTCGCAAAAGAACGGTCGGGAGCAGAGCTTGATGGTCAGTCTGCACAGAGGCTGAGGGCTGATCAATTGTATGAGCCATCGCCTGTGCTTCGGCAATTAGGACTTCCTCTAATTGACTGGGGTACACAGAAATGGCGAAATAATTCAGAAGAAGGTAAGAGATTCTGGAAATCTGAGACTTATCAGTCTCAAATGATCTCTTTTGATAGCACAATTTTTGTTTAATTTGGGCTTGCGCCGGTATCCAGCTCTTGAGGAACTTGTGTATCTTTGCACGAATACAGATCTGACGGTATGCGGATTCATGCGATCTTATTAAAGAAACTCATAATCACCAGATACGTCAAACCGCTTTCAAATACCTCATTGATAATATCCACTCAAGATACACGGATTATGATTGTAACAAATTCCGAGACATTGCATTTATTCCAGCTCTTGATGGTAGCACTAGCTGCCTTGGCACACCCAAACAAATTTTCTCCAAGCCTGAATGGTCGCAGATAGGATTCCTAGTGATTGATCCAACCTTGCAGTCAGAAGCAGTCAAGCTTCAGGTTAGAGAGAATCCCACGACAAGTCAACTAGTAAATCTCTTGCAGAGTGGTCGTCCTGACAACTTTCAAGCGGGTAAAAAGTGGTTCACTGTCTTGGCAATCTGTGTTTCTGGTATGTGATTGGTCAATGGCACCAAACGTCGTTGACTCGTCCATAAGACTTCTCACGTTCGGAGCTTTCGAAGCTTGCAGAAACATCCTTTGTTCCTGTGCCTGCTTCACCAGCAAGTGTCGAACTTACCACGCACTGGCTACCACCTACCCAGTGTTACCTTGGTCAACGTTCGAAGGACAAGTTTCACTCCAAACTATTCAAGTTTGTTGATTTTGGGGCAGCGGGAAATGCTTTCCTTACTGCCTGTGGTGCCAAGCAAGATCCCAGCGTTGAAGAGCTTGCCCAAATCTTGTTAGAGAAACCCCGTGCCTTCTACGATCTGGCACAGGGTCCGCTCAAGTGCGCATCTGGCTGAGTACTTCCCCGCTTCCTACTGATGCTCCTCAGTTTTCTGGATGAAATACGAAATATTGCTGTCAATAAGAAGAATCTTTCCGCGGTTACGATTGCTCGGATGAAACGGGCTCCTATTCTATTGTGCAGTCAGCGCAAAGTCATGGAACAATCAACCCACAAGACAACTGGTGATGAATTTGACGATGGAGAGTGGGAAATAGGCTATGACCTGAAAACAGCAGAGCAGATTGTCATTGCCGATAACACCAACATTCACCAGATATTTGGCGCCGAACTATTTACTGCACCTCAGGAAGATTTCATAGAAGGTGAGCTTCTCTGAATGCAAAGTATTCCGCATACTGGAGATATGTGAAACAGCATTCTACATGGACTTGGGGTCTCGCAGGCTTAGCTCCTTAGTCAAAGAAGAGCACCTTGTCGGAATGGAGATCAGTAACTCCAAGCGCTCAACTTACATTCGCTCGTTAATCTTGGAGCGACTTCCTATCTTCCTTCACGAACACAATCATGCTAAGATGAAAGTGTCCCTGGACTGGTTACAGATAGAATCGAACTTTCAAGTCAAGGTTTACGGTCAAATCAAGGTTAAGAAGACCCTCTCATATGGCAAGCTTCGTCTAGAACGGAAACAAGAAGCCTCGGCTGTTGCTCAGCGGGGTCCCGCCCAATGCATTGAGCTTATGCTTGCTGATAATGCAGAGGTTGATTTTTATGAGTAAGTGAGGGGCGCATGGTGCTGAGCGAGATTTTCTTCATATCCATTAGGGTGGCTATGTGCTTAAATAAATTCATCTTCGATTCTCCGAAAGCTCATGACGCTTTGTTATTTATGACGATCCTGTCAACTGATCTCAAAGCATTGAAGCGTCGGGGCTATAACGGTTCGTCCAATGTATTTGCAGTTTCAAACCTCTGATCGTTCCATTCTACCAGTGGACCGTATTTTGGGACAGAGGCAACTAGAAAGACAGACAAAAGAAATCAGAGTGGAGGACGAACACATTGAACTTCTCTCTTCGAGTCCTCAGCCCCCAATAGAAAGAACACTCACCTCTCCCAGTTCCTCTACCTTAACTTCGGATTTGAGTGCTGTAGATCGGACCTCTTCACTGTCTAGTACCTTCAAAAAATTGAAGCAAAAACTAGGCGTTACGGGATCCAGTGTTCAGTTGTCAGGCTTCTCCGGCGTTCCTGTTCGTCATGAGAATGAAGTTGAATATCAGGACCCTCAATTACCTGGTAGTTTCTCCAAGCCCTCATCCTCTCCACGGCCCTACGATAATTCCACTGTCACACCGCTTGCTAAGATTGGTGAGTGTCAGTGAAATCGCAAACAAGGACTATCATTAATAAACTCAGCTTCAAATATTGCTATGGCCATAAGGGCTTGCCGCGAGGAGTCAAGCGATTTATTGCAGAACCAACGAGAAACGCACCCTATCAAAGAAGCTAACGATGACAGTTATTGTGACATATCGGGGCATTCTCAGAACATGAGACTGATTGGTGAGTGACATTTATCGTTTGTCTTAGTCTACTAGAAACCTTGCAGGTACAATGGGACAGATCAAGATATTCTTTGCTCAAGGTACTTAACGAATCGTTCTGTGCTACTAGCTGAACGTCAAGTCATCACAGATGTACCCGAAAATGAGGCACAAAGTGTTCTGAAAATGAAGTCAGGTCCTTTAGCCAGATTCATCCATGTGATGAAATCACTTGCATATGTCTACGACCTCGGCCTTACCAATCTGCATATATTCTATGATACTAAAGGTGGCGTTATTGCATTCAACAGGAATAGGAGCATCTTCTTGAATCTTTGTTATTACGAAGCTTGGCGTGAGTAAAAATACTCGTCATTATATCCCATCTTGACCATACTTCCAGACGATCCTGAAGTCCGTCAAGGGATAATGAATAATGCATTGATTTCATGGTCATTCACTTTCTTTCTTCATGTGATGATATGTCATGACACATGGAATTAGGTATTTCACTCTTGCACATGAGATCGCTCACAATCTAGTTCAGCTTCATAATTCTGAACACGAATTCTACTTTTCCGCAATATGCGAAAAGTATCTCGTCTCCCTCTCCAAAATCCTTGATGCATGATAGTTAAATTCCAGATCAAACTGATAGTCATCTATCTGAACCTGTATAAACCCATACTCTGTAATTGGCTCAGGTTGTCACAGGCAGATCTGTAGCTCCATCTACACTCAGATAGTAGTAGTCTTGGTGCTTGGTCTGTTAATAACAATTTTTATTTACCCATCTATGTTTATACCTCCTGAGGTCAATAGGCCATCCGAAATCATTCAAAATGATGGCAGGTGAGGAAAAGTAACCAGTTTCGAGACATCTGAAATGGATTGCGAAAAGTCCACCAGACCAATTCAAGTATAGCACTCTTAGGTTAGAGGCCCATTACATCTCGTCGCAAACAGCAGCTATAGCATGATGTCATATTTATAAATATTTAAACGCATGGGACAACCAAGTATATGGATAGACAAAAAAGAAACTGTGAACCACTCTCAATCCTCTTCATGCCACCACCTGTCATTTCCTAATCCTTTCATGGGCAATGAAACCACTAGCAGATTTTACCCCAGGGTCCAGTGGCCATATAGGGTATTCAAAAGTCAACGATTCCTCCATAGGCTAGGAAAAGATATCTCAAGGCTTGTGGTTCAGAGAGGAAAGATGGAGATTAACAGTGGAACTTCTGGAAGTAAAACTGTTACATAGAAAAGAAAAAAGAGACAAAACTATGTCCCATGCCTGATTCTGATTTCAGTTTAATGACCCATGATGGAAATTTTGTGAAGACATCAACCAACTGATGAGAGGGAGTTTTTGATGATAGAATATTTTGCTCGAAGTCTCTCTCAAGGATCTTCATCACACAACCTTTGTGACTCAAGATATAGCACTTTCATTACGAAGGAGAATAAGTATAGCTAGATCACAACATCTGGGAAACCCTAAAGTTTCATACGGACCAGAAAATCTGAGGTCACAGATTTGTTCAGATTACGAGAAGTCACCCGGTTGCCTATGGGAAGTCATCCATTATTGCTTCAATTTTGTGCCTTCAGGAACTGAGCTTATACAGATTGATATCTCAGTTACCTTGATCTGGAACTCTTACCTTCAGCTCAAAGATCAAGTCTTAATAGACTGTATAAGCAGGCTTCAGTGCTTGCATCGCACTCTTGGTCTACTGAAATTACTTAATTGTTCGGGTAGTGTTAATGGAATGTAACCAGGCAGTGGTAGATTAGATGTGGCCTTTTACCTTCTGCAGAAAAAGATTTCAGGACTTTCTCATCGTCGCAAGTGTACTTTCCTTCAAGCATGGTTTTCAATGGCTGTTCGCCTCTGTCACCCTTTGAATTGCCCCCTATGCATCAACAATTCCCCACAACCCACGGGCTCCACCTGAAAAACAGGCTGATCCTCATGGGAAACTAGCTTCTGGCTTCATTCCGTTTGGCGCTACATGTACCTCAATGACCGTCCAGACTGCCTGTCAAGTCATCTGACAGAAGGCTATCTGAAAGAGTCGCGTGAATTTCCCTCTTCTGACCTTCTGTTGATATACCCCTGACGCTAGGCCTTATAGACAAGGACCTCATCTTAGCACTGGAAGTTTCACATGTCACCTCCATGCTTGTGTCTATGCATATCTAACATGTGGACCCAAACAGCACGCGGGGTCAACTGTCATCCCGATGCGAATAGTTCCATAAATGAGGAACCTCGGTGCTTCCATCATATGGCCCGGCAATCCTTTCGGTGAAACCTTGATCGACTAGAATAATGTCAATACATCTATATATGTTCCCTAGGCGCTCTGTTTCTTCTTCTGAGCCTTCTCTCGACCCGACGGTTTCTCTGTAGGATATGAAGGCAGATCCCGCAAGGCAAAGCAGTGACTTTTACGACGCCAACCATGGCAGCCAACATAGTTTTTCGTCTGGCGCTGAGTTAAGGGGTACACACTAGGATATCTCTTGATGCACCCCATTAACGTGTCATTAGAGCACGCAATGCAGCCGGCAGGATTCATGACCGCGACGGCCGCTAGTGTGCCCGGTGTCATAGAGAGAACTGGAGCTGGAGACCTAAAGAGCTCGGATGATGACCCACAAGTTCAACAACATCGCGTGCCCCTATACAAACGACGTTGGGTCATAATAACGTCGATAGTTGTCACACTACTAGTCATTGTACTCCTTTTCATCATCTTATTCCCGGTCATCCGAGCTATCATCCAGCTGGTGGTAAAGCGAAGCCAGATCGAGATTGACAGAGCGATAATATCTAATCCAACGAACGACTCGTGAGTGCAATACATCTCCCTGTAGAACAACTTATCCAGGAATGTCATTAGTTTTACGTTACAGTTTCAAGGCAATGTCCGTCAGAGATTCCTCGAGGAAATGCGTTACTGACTGCATCACAAGGTTACTCACACCGGTATCTTCACGGCTTCGATCAAGTTCACAGAACCTATAGATGTCTTCTGGTTGAAAGATCCTGAACACGACTCTGAGGGTATTCAAATTGGCACCACTCCACCATTCACAGAGCTTCATGCTCGTCACAAACGCGCCGTGATCAATCAAACACAGAGTTTTACCATTGTGGATCAAACAGCTTTCTCTGAGTTCACACAATTCATGATCACATCCGAAACTTTTTCTTGGCGTTTGAGTAGCAGCAATCTGCGGGTCCAAGCCCTTAAGTTTCCGGTTGCGAAAGGAATCAGCTTCGATAAGCGCGTCGACCTGAAAGGTGAGTTTGTAGAGCGTCTGGACTGTAGCTATACCCACCGCCTACTAGGCATCAATAACTTCAACGGGAATATCCAGCTCCTGGACTTCAGATTACCGAGCGACAATCCTGCTGGAGGGATTGATTTCGAGGCAGTGACACAATTAAGCAATGCGAGGTTTGTTCATGACGGTCATCATTTCCCAGATTTTGCCATTCAATTACGTGGTATAGTCCTTTCGTTCTTGCCCTTGGCACGACAGTGTTCAACATCAATTACGATGGAGTTTTTCTTGGATCTGGGACGTCGGCCAACACAATAATTGTGACTACTTCCCAGTGCTAAAGTCATTGTACTACTCTGACGGATTCAATCAGGATACTGGCCTAAACAACATCACATTGAAGGGTGTCCTAGAGCCAGTACAGAATTCTGCCGACCTTGCTAAAGTCTCGACTTTGTTTACTAACTATATCAATGGGGATGTCTCGACTGTGATCGCTACAGGTCAATCTACCCTCCAAAATGACGGTTCTGTTATCCAGTGGCTGTCAGATGGACTTCAAGTGCTGAGGCTTCAAGCCCCTTTCAAGTCCTTTATTCCAATAAATCCCATCCCAGCGATCAATATTGGGAATATGGCACTCATTTTCTCGCCTGAAACACCCTGGACACCTAGAGTGGCCAGTAGTTCGGTTCGTGCTTCACTTAGTACGTTCTTTTCTGGATTAGGACCTCTCGAGGAATTGATAATATTCTATAGTGCTACCCTTCGGATTCAACCTTTCGGTTGACCAAATTCAGAACGACTTCGAGATCGTTGGAAATGGGCTATCTGTCGCCGGCCTCTCTACAGCGAGTTGTTCAATTTTTAACATAAAGCGTGCCTTACACATTATCTGGTCTACCAGCCTCTTGGTGCCTCCACGTCCTCCATACGTGTTCTTGGGGAGGCTGATACTGAAGGAACTATTGACATTGTCATTGCAGACACAAATCTCACGTGTCCTGACCCCGAACGCCCTGCATTTGCTGCTTTTAGTGAGCTACTGCCTGGTTCAAGCCTATGGACAGCTCATTCCTTCCTACCCAGATGCGAACCTTACTAGTTCTGACATAACTGAATTTCGCCTTATTGGGAATTCTAGTGCCATCGCTAACCTGAGTATCGGTCAAATTACTTTAAATCCAATCAAGGTCAATGTGTCGACTCAGTTGTTGGGTCTTCAGGGTCTGAAAGGTATGACATTCATTGAAGGCGTAGATGTTGTTGGAGGAACGACGGATCACATCAATTTGAACATTAACGGTAACTGCCTCAATTATTTCTGAAACTTTTAAGTCAACATGAAACAGTGACGATCCATAATCCCTCCAATCTGAACCTCAGCACAAGTGATCTGAGTAAGTCCCGTAAATTGGCTGTGGGATTCTACTGATTCTCTCTTTCTCTCTTTATCCAGTACTTAGACTATCCAGAGATGGAGCATTCCTTGGAAGTGTTTTGCTTCCGAATCTGGACTTAAGCATGGGCGACAATAGTTTCACTGCAACTTCCGCATTTAAGGTCGGATTTAATGCAACTGTGTTATTAATCACTACTCATGTGATTCAAGGCTAATGACAGTCCCCAAGGACTTCAAACGCTAAATGACTTTGTGGCTAACAGAGGTTTTTCATCGTTCGGTATACCTGAGTCACTCTTTGATGTTGTGAAATAGATGTCAATCTCACAATTTTCGGCTTTGATGGAAGCACAAATATCCCATCTCTGGCAGACGCATTCAAGACTCTCCAAATTGATGTTACGCTGCCTGGGTTGAAGTCGAGTCTCCTGGAAAGTGCCGCTCTCAAGGTTCTCCCGACAACCGGACGTGAAAATAATATCAGTCATGTTACCGTATCCTTGAAGAACCCCTTCTCAGCCCCTCTTCGAATCAAGAAAATTTCGTCTTCTGTCGCTTCTCATGGCATCACTTTGGGTACAATTGACACCGACACCGATTTCGAGTCTGTACCTAACTCCATTACTCAATCTCCTGAGCTCAACTTCAACATGAACTTCGACCCCGCGGCACTTTTCACAGTTACTCGTGTTCTTGCTGTGGAAGCTGGTTTGGATCCAGCGCCTATTGACGCGATTGTCAGATTAGGTGAAATCCAGTATCTAAATGTCGCCGTCGATCAACCTCCCCCAGACAGGCGACAGGATGCCAATCTCTTCACGTCAGTCGACTCATCTAATCTGTACTTAAACCTCATAGTCGGACTTCATAGTGACTTCGACCTTCCTTCCTACGTTCAAGCTGCATTTAAAAAGCTCCGATCAGATGTTCAACTCACTTCTGATGTCATAATTGGTATGGTTTTTGGTGAACTTTCAGTTCTGGGTGCTGAATTATCTGCAGGTGACTATGAGACTACCCTCCAGTTCGCTCAGACAGGTGTTCCTACGAGTACTGATGATAGTCTTGATTTGATTCTTCCCATTCTTGCCCAACCCATTATTACGAAAATTGTAGCAGGTGCTGGATTGGGGTTCGTCATCGCCATGTTCTTGCGCTTCTTTTATTCATTCCCTTCTAGCTTAGATACGGTCTTGATTTCGAATCCCAAGCAAAGCGCATTTTGTGAGTCTCTTGTTGATCATGATAAACAATGAGTTCACCATTCATCAGCGACTCATTTACGGGGAAGCATCACAGATGCTGGTCCTTGTAAGTAACCTCATCTCTTGCGTCCTTTATATTAACCAACCTTCTTATAGTTAATGCAAAAATCGATTTTCCTGCAGGACTGGATGTTGCATGGCAAGGAGATATTTTTGGCAACATCAAGATGGATGCTGTTCAAGTCACTGGAAATGTCGGCGCTACCCTTGACAATGATTCAACTTTTAATGTTATCAACCTCGAAACCTTAACTGAGTTTACCAAGGTCTGTATCCTGGTATTTCTTAATATTGACTTATTTCCTATACTTCCTCATAGGTCCTACTCACGGAAGAGTCGTTCGAGTGGACAATCTCGGGGAATAATTTAACCAGTGAGTTGTTTCTGGATCTGATTAATTTAATCAAGAGACGATAAAAGAGGGCTTGTATAGTCGGTGCACTTGGGATCGATGTACCTGGAATACTTTTCCCTGAGAAACAAGTTCGGCTCAATGGTTTCAACGGACTCAAAGATGGCGTCCAAATAAAATCCTTTGACCTTCCTGCAAATGACCCAGCTGGAGGAATTCACCTGACCCTTCAAGCATCGGCTATCAATGTATGTCTTTGCTGTTTCTGGATCTCAACATGACTCAACTAAGTTTCTCTCTAGCCTTCAGACGTCGGCATCCAGCTCGAATCACTCAACTTTGTGACGATCGCTGGAGACACGATGATTGCTCAAGTTGCAGCTGGCAATGTGACGCTCTCACCTCGTTCGACATCTGACCTTTCACTGGTTGGACGGCTTATCCCACAAAACTCTTCCGATGGACTTGCAGCTGTTTCTGATATCTTCAATAATTTTGTAGTTGGAAAACAAAGCGATGTGATTGTCCAGGGAGCAAGTGTCGGACCTGGTATTGTGAGTCACTATCGGCACAATGAATTATTTTTCTTCTTATTTACGTGACCTTCAAAGATCACATGGCTCGACGAAGGAATTAAGTCACTGAAAGTGGCAACAGTGTTGCCTGACCAGGGTCCTCAGAACATCATCAAGTCAATTGCCCTTAACGATATGGATTTGAGATTTACCGAGGCTACTGCATATAATCCTTCAACAAGTAGTCAGTCAACCGATGCTGCGTTCACTCTCCCTTTCGACTTCCCGATCGACATTAAGGCCCTTAATCAAACGATCACACTCGGTTATGAGGGATCAGACTTTGCTCAACTTGCTATCCCCAGAGGTCCCAGTTCTACTGATGTTCAAAACAGAATCATTCACCTTAGTTTCAATGATGTTCCCTTGAGCGTTTTTGATGATAGTCACTCCACCTTTGAGCGTTTCCTCGCTGCGACCACGACGGGGAAAGAAGAGACAATACGCCTACTTGGCACGGTAGATGCTGATGCTGATACTGCCGTTGGAATGATTTCTCTCAACGGCATCGCTTTCTCTGTGGAAAGCACGATCCAGGGCTTGCAAGGTCTCGATACCAAGCCTGTTGTTGTCACGAGCCTTGACGTCAACCATGGATTCCCAGATTTTTTGCTCATACAGACTCAGACTACTCTATTCAATCCCAGCAATTTAACTATCGGCACTGGCGATGTATCCTTCGACCTTCAATTCCAGGACAAGTCATTGGGCACCGCCAATGCCCAAGACTTGACGATCACTCCTGGTAATATGAATACCACGATTGATGTCCACTTTGCTCCTCAAGGAGATGCTGTCCCCCTCGGCCGAACCTTGCTGGAACATTATTTGCAAGGAATTGATGTTGATACTGCTATAGTTGGTGGTTCAAGCGCTACGAATATCCAATCCTTGCAGTCGGCCCTCTCCCAGATCCATCTGTTCCCTGTCACGATTCCGGCCCTCAATCAAACTCTAATCAAGAGTGTATCCCTGGTATTCCCGAAGGATATAGTTGAAACAGGAATTGCTTCTACCTCTTTCACACTCTCGAATCCTTTCACTGCCAGCATTAACCTTGTTCGAATGAGCGCTTCTGCGTCTTTTCAGAACATCGATCTTGGATCGATTCCCGATACAGACGTCTCCTCCAACCCGATTCACGCAGATGGTCATAGCGATGTGACTTCTCCAGGTCTATCCTTTGACTTTAATCTTGATCCTGTTGCTATCATTGGGCTCTTGAGAGCTTCTGCTGCTCAGAATCATGTCGATCTTGGACCCCTCAATGATATGTTCCAGTTTGTTCTCGATAATCGGGACTTTAAACCTCCTGTGAATACCACTGTTGATGATTCAAAGTCTACATGTGTCAGTGGGCATCAGTTCGATGTTACAGGTGCTATTCTTGATGCCCTCGCCAACCTTAAAGTTGACCTCAATATTGACGCTGACACAAAGCTGGATGATTTTGCAACTGGTCTCACGTTCAATCAGACATCTGTTCCTGCAGCGACGGATCAGACTAGTCTCTTCCTCATTGGTGCAGTCGCTGGACCTGTAGCTCAACACCTCGTCGATGGCTCCGATCTAGTGTTTTCAGAGGCATCCATTACGAACATCTCCAATGACGGCTTTGACATTTCGCTCAAAGGTTCTCTTACCAATGTTGGACCTCTCGATGCTCTTATCGAGTTCACCGAACCTTTGACCGTTACCTGGCAAGGAAAGCAAATTGCAACAATCAGCCTTCCTTCGATTTGTGTAGCTGCAAATGATGGTGTGCCCAAATACGAAAGCAGCGGACGGCTCGTTATCTCGGATCAAGACGAGTTTACATCATTTGCAGAATTCTTGTTACACAATGAAGAGTTTGAATGGACGATTTCGACTGATCAGCTTCGACTTTATGCCTTGGGCACGATTTTTGATGGTGTTGTTCTCGAAAAGTCTGTTTCGTTCAAGGCGTTTGATAATCTTCCGAGTGTATCTATTGTGAACTTTAAACTGCCGTCGGACGATTCTGATGGTGGTATACATATTGAGACTGACGCAACCATCCCTTCTCCAGCCCGTGGGTAGAATTTTCTTTTTCAAACTTGATTATTGATGACGTGCACTTGTCAGAGCTTGGTATCGAACTTGGACAAGTTAGCTTCCAGACATTTTATCAGAACACGTTGGTTGGACGTGAGTATTCCATTGCTTGACAAAGTCCTTGGTGGTTATTGACTTATTTTGCAGCTCTGGCCGCTTCTCAACTCACACTCGGTCCACAGAGTGTTACGCATACTCACTTTACGGGTCGGATCGTGCCTCAGAGTGATGACGATCTGGAAGCCATCGGGCAGCTTTTCTCCCAGTTTTTGATGGGCCACAACTCGACTTTGACGACCAAAGGTGACAGCGTTCAACCGCCTGGTGCAGATGGGCCTGTTGCATGGTTGAGTGCTGCATTCCAGACACTGACGTTGAATATCATTCTCCCCGGACAACAATTCGATGTGATCAAAGCCATTCAACTTGATGATCTAGCGATCACGATGCAAGAACAAGACCAGACATTTGCGCCACCCGCGAGCTCGAAGAACACCATTGGACAGTATGCGAACCCATTTGGCTTTTCATTACAGGTTGTGGAAGCGGCTCAGAAACTTGTTCTCAGTGTACAAGGCACTGATGTTGCAGAGGTAAGGCTGTTTCCAAGTATACTGTGGTTGAGTTTGAAATCTTCTGAAAGCTTGATCTCCCGAAACAAGACGTGAATGGGGGAGTATCTACTGGCAATACTGTAGAACTTGTGATTTCATTCGAGAATCAGCCGCTCAAGTCGCTCAATAATGACGCGTTTGGAGCGTTGTTGGCGAGTGCGACATTGATGGATGAGGTTAGCGTTCATATCAAGGGAACAGCAGATGTTATGGCGCGGACTGAGATTGGAGATGTGCCGATTTCTGGGATACCGATTGATGTGATGTCGGGCTTGAAGGGGATTGGGGCATTCCAGCATGAGGCTGAGCTGAGCAATGTTTCAGTGACAGGGAGTGGTGGGCAAGGTGGGAACGAGTACATTGTCTCGCCGTTGACGACGACGTTGGAGAATCCGTCGAACATCTCGTTGAGCACGGTTGATGTTTCGCTTGGAGTGGTGTTTGAGGGTACCCAGATTGGACGGGCTGTGTTCAATGTGAGTTGTGTGTGTGCGCGCATGTGTGTGCGGGCTGATGAGTTGCTAGGACTTGGACCTGGTGCCTGGTCGACAAGGGTATGCGACCGAGTTCCATTACGAACCTGAGAATGCCAACGATACAACGGCCCAACGGTTCTTGGCACACTTTATACAAGACAATGGAATGCTTGATCTGAACATTGTTGGAGATGGTGGGAGCACACCTTTTTTGTCGCTTCGAGACGGATTAGAGGGAATAAGACTGTCGACGCAGATTGGTGGGCTGAATCATCCGAACTTGATCACTCACACGCATGTGTTGATCAGCCTGGAGTCGTTGGTGACGAATTTGGTGTCTGTTGATTTTGACATTCAGAATCCACTGGATACGGACATGGTGATTGAGTTTGTGCAGGCGGAGGGCAGCGTTAATGGAACGGTGTATGCCTTTTTCGGACAGAGGTTTGAGGGTGGACTTGTGGTACCTAGTGGACAAACGGTGAACTCTGGGGTGTTTGGGAATGTGCTGCTGACGCAGGGGGCAATTGCGTCGCTTGACATTGTGCCGCTGGGGGTATTGGATATCAACACGGGGACGACGGTGCGGATTGGGGGCAAGGATGGATATGAGATTCCATGGTTGGAAATTAGCCAGACAAATGTGCCTACAACGTATGACCTAGATCTAGTGTAGAGACAGTGTATATACATTAAGCAGGCGGTAAAAAAGCGACCCAGAGAATGACAGAAAGAAAGCTCCAGATAAAAGCACAAGGGATCCAGAGAGCGGAAGCCCAAGGATGGCGGTGTGGGTGGGCGAGGAGATAGGCGAGAGCCCAGTAGGTAAAGGGCATGGAGGGGGCGAGGCGGAGGACGATCTGTGAGTGGGAGGCGAAGAGGAGGATGAGGGACATGAAGAGGGCATGGAGGGCGTGTGGGGCGATGGAGGGGCGGAAGAAGGGCGAGGGAGGGAGGGAGAAGGTGAGCCAGTGGAAGAGATAGCGGAGGGCGTAGGAGAGGAGGGCGTAGAGAGGAGGGAGGGCGATGAGGAGGTTGGGGAGCTGGGGGAGCTGCCAGTAGCGAAAGAGCCCGACGTCCCAGTAGACGGCCTGGACGTAGGGGTAGACGAGCGGGAGGGCGCTGTGGCACCAGGCGGGCGGGGCGGGCGACGAGCAGAACTTGCGGTGGGCGTCGTAGTTGTGGGCGAGGAAAGGGAGCGCAATGACCGCCGACGCCACACAGGCGCGCCCTGGGCTGTGGCGGACGCTGCCCCAGACGACGAAGCCCGCCAGAAAGACGCCGTTCGACCTCAGCGCCGTGGCGAGCGCAAAGCACAGCGTCGCCCGCTGCCACTGTCGGCGCGCACAACACAACATTCCCCGGTACGACAGCCACCGGAACAGAGGTTCAGCGTACCCCGTCGCGATGTGCTGCGTCGCCGCGCTCAACGGCACCAACGACAGCGCCGTCCCGAGGCGTCCGACCTCGACGCCAACGTGCTCCTTGGACAGCGACAACAGCGTCCGCGCCGTGTCCCAGGCCAGGACACCGTTCAGGGCGCTGATCGACAGCGGCGACAGATACCTCACCACCAGCGGTGCACCAGGCAGAAAGGCATACTCGTGTTCCCAGCGGTAGCCGTGCACTGCGATGTCGACAAAGTGCACGACATCCCAGCGCTGCCCGACGCCGCCCCCCGACGCATCGAACGGCCTGAGCACGGCGTTGACGGCAGCGGCCAGCAGCGAGTAGAACGCGTGGGCTGTGAGGGCGAGAGTCATGGGAATTGTGTGACATGCACGGCCTCGACATTCCCGTCGTCGTCGTCGACGCCCTCGTCCGCCTCGCACCTCTCCTCGCCGTCGCCGCCCGTGCTGCCCGCCTCCTCGCCTGGGCCGACGACTGGTACGCCTCCTGGCTCGTCCTCGCCGCCTGGTCGCTTCTGTGCCTCGCCGCACCCGCTCTCTTCCACTACGCCGTCCCTCTCCTCCTCGTCTTCCTCCTCAACGACCCCCGTCCTCCGCCCTCCCCGCTCGTCACCGACGCCGTTGTCCAGACTGCCATTACCAACCTCGCCACCGTCGCCGCCGCTCTCCCCTCCCTCCCCCGCGTCGCCCTTCCTCCCCGCGCTCTCTTCCGTGCTGCTGCCATCCTCACTCTCCCCTGGCTTGTCCTCGTCCATCTGTTGCACACCCGTCTGCTCCTCGCCCTCATCGGCTCTCTCTTCATCGTCCACCGCGCTCCCTGGGTCTCTCTCCTTGCCTCTGTCCTCTGGCGAAGCGCCTTTGTCCGTGCTGCCCTGCACGCTGCCCACGCCTTCCTCACCGGCCAGCCTCTTCCAAAACCCCTTTCTTTCACCACCACCACCACCACCGCCTCAGATTCCTCGTCCAACCACACACTCCGCTTCCTCCTCACCGTCCACGAGAACCAGCGCTGGTGGGTCGGTCTCGATTGGACCGCCGCCCTCATTCCCTCTGAACGTCCTGCCTGGTCCTCCCCGGCTCTCCTCCCCGTCTCCCCCCCGGCTGCATTCGTCCTTCCTGACCCCACCACCGTCTATCTACCCGCCCCAGACCCAAAGTCCACCATCAAACGCACCGCTACCTGGAAATGGGTCGATCCAGAGTGGCGTCTCCTCGTCCGCACACCAGGCTCATCCCTCTCGCGTATCTCCCGCCCTCTGCCGACAGATGACCCTTCTTCTTCTTCTCCTTCTTCTCCCTCCCTCGTCTCCAGTGCCAGTCGTCTCTTTAAACCCACATCCCTCAGGATCAAAGCCTCCTCCTCCCAACCCTCTCTACCCCAAGATGACAACGACAACGACACCAACAACGACAACGGCGACAGCTCGCACCAGCCCTTGACAGATCCAGATGGCTGGGTATACAGCGACAACAAGTGGGAAAATCCCTCTCACTCAAATAGCTTGGGCAAAGTGGGTTACCTCCTTTTTATTCGTCCATTCTTTCCTCACCAGGCTCCAGTACACCCGCTACAGACAATGGACCCGCATAGCCATTGTCAGCGAACACGTCCAACTCACCGACCATCAACCCCATCCGACAGATACTCCCCTGTCCGACACCCTCCAGCCAGACACCTCTTCCACTACTTCCGCCATCCCTCAGCCAGACAGTCCTCTGCGACAACGTCTCCGTGCTGCTCTTTCCAGCACGTCTATCTCTGCACGTTCCTGATAGCCAGTCTCTGTTTGCTAAACTGCTAATACATTGTACCTATCACCAACAAAGATTTTTGCCTATATCTAAGAGTTCATTAAATCTCAAACAGCCGGTCCCAGTGATGCCCGAAGGTCAAGAAACGATCCTTCCGGTGTAGGCGCAACCGATATCGGTATTGTCTGTCTCGGCGGGGTTCTTTGGAACGGGCCCTGTGGGTAGTGATATTGATTTTCAAGTAAAGATGACATTGGTCGAATAAAGTCATGTCGATTGCCATCCTCTTGAGAATCGAGGAGTGTACCTGGCGGATCCAATGACGCTGGCGGAAGGACTGGGGAACGGGGATAGCGCAGCGAAGGTTGTGAGTATAGCGATATCGAATCCACTGTACTTGCATGTGCTTCTGACTCTATAATGCTCTCCTCGTCGTTATTGGTATCACCATGGGTTGTCGATTGTCTCTTCTCGACAGACCATGCCAGTGTCGTAGAGCCCGTGCGCTCAGTGAAAACACTTTCCGTATCCATCGAATGCCTTTGTTGTCCTTGCTCTTTTGCCATCTCCGTTCTCGACATGGTCGAGACTTCATCGTCAAACACAAGACTCTTTCCACTCCCATGAAACCCAACAGAAGAAAGATCTCGACTCATCGGCGTCGAGGCTGCTTTCCGTACCAAGAGTCTCTTGGCGTATTTAGTGTAATTTCGGATAGCTTCACCTGCGAAACCGAAGAGTGCAAAGAATAGTAAGCCAGAGATCACTAGGGTCCATCGGGTTCGTTCAAGGTCGATGAATTCCGAGTCCCTCTCTTGTTTAACGTCAATACGTTCGAAATCTGTTCTCTCGACACAGGTCATTCGATAAGCATCAAAAGAAATGAAAACCCAAGACACACTGTAATGTGTTTTTTTCCAAGATAGCCACGGTTCGACGTGACCTTTTGTAGCGGATGCGATGATCACATACAAATGGGTTGAAATTTGAAACAGTGCTTGTATCCCAGTCAAGCACAACAACCTGACATACTGGCTCGGTGTGACCTTGTCTTGACTGATAGACAAAATTTCCTTGATCCCGATCAAGTTTCGTTGAAGACCAACGACACACAACGTAGAATACATCGATGCGACGACGGCGAGACCAAGCGGTGGAGTCAGAACAAGGACATAAGCTAGAGCGGTATTGTCGATGGTGGGCCAACAACCCACATCTTCAAAAATATCATAACGGTGACTTTGAACTATGACATCTGATCGAGAATCTCAGTACTACGAAAAAAAGGGGGGAAGGGCTATAGTTGGAGGGATGAACTCAACGAAGAATCATGACAATGACAGGAATTCCGATTCCAATCGCCAAGTCCACCAACATGCCTCTCCACTCCTATTCAATCCATCAATGACCCACAAAAAAATATCAAGTGGTTTGAAAAGATACTTCACCTCTGATCTCGTCCTTGTAATCCCCTTAATCCCAAGAGCATGATACAAATGTCTACTAATACATAAAATGCCAGCAGGTACAGCAACAGAAGTTCCTACAAGAATCTTCGTTGCTATATCGCAGTAAACCGGTGCCCGATTTGCTACATTGCCGTTCCAAACGACAGAGTTTATAAATAATAAGAGACTAGAAAGGGATATCCATCCCAGGTAGATCCATGTTCCCGCGTTCCACGCTAAAAGTCATGTCAGCAAGGTGTGTGTGTGTGCGTGAGAGAGAAAACTCTCTTGCCTTGGAAATTCCAAGTAAAGGGGTTAGCCGTCAGAATAAACGAAACAAAAGCAAAGGCCGAGAAAACTTGGTTGAAAACTGTCATAACTTGATGACTCTCGATCGCACAGAAACTTAGCGTCGAGGGAGGAGATGGGGGGGAGGGGAGGGGAGGGGGGGGCAATCAGGGAAGGAAAAGAAAGAGCAAGGTGACGAAAGCCAGGAAGAAGGAAGGGGATGAAAAAAACAACACAACGCTCAGCTTTTAAAAACAGTGCTTAGAATACCTCTTTGTAATCTCGGGGTTGCCATTTCCATATTTGAAACTAACAAAGTACAAAAGGCTTGATATATGGGGTAAGCGCTATATGGGAGATAAGATCACACAGCGCGTTAGATCTCTTCGTCAGAGAGAATTGCTGTGAGAGCTATGCCGTCTTCATGGATGGTGCTTCTATACATGCCAGGCGAGCAACTAAAGATCAACATGATAACGAGCTCGATTGATTGATACAATTTCGCTTACCACTGCCCTCCGAGTGCAAAATAATGACACCTCCCTCCCCTTCACACCATGTCTCCCGGCTTCTTCAATTGTTTCGCCTCAGTGTTGTACCCTTCGGGTGATGGTGACAGCAGTGGCTAACCTTATAAAGTACTAAGAAGCCTTGTTGACAACAGCACTAACACACATAGACACTGACGTCTCCATCCTCCGTACCAGATATTCCCATAGAAGTCGGCTTATGGCCTCCACTCCTAAACCAAGTATTTGATGTAGATTTCCATTTTTCTGCTCAGAATCCAGAACCCATGTGTAGGGGTATCTCCAATCCTGCCAACAAGTTGATGAGTACGTCCACCCGTGGAGGTTAAGACCGCTATACAACCCCCGGGTATCCAAGGCTACAGCGCCCACAGTCCCACAAGTTCCTTTGGGCAGCTGATCATGAACATCGTCGGGTAGTCCTAATCCTCGACGATGTTCTCTCCACCGTCTGGGATTGAATTTATTACTGTACACATGCTCTATTGTAGGCGCTATCATATGAATGTAGGTACGAGAAGGGCATGATAAAAAGCATCAGGAGATTTTGATCAATTTTCAGTTTTGGACTAATTCAGTTTATTATCTATCATTATTTCAACAAGTTTTCGACATGGCCACCAACATTACTTTCCATCCTGGTACGCTTCCGAAAGATCCTTCAAGCTGAGTTTCAAACCATCATTAGGTTCCGTGACTGGGCAAGAGAGATGTGAACTACTGGGACAGAAGGGTGTCACTATCTGGCTAACCGGATTGAGTGCAAGTGGAAAGGCGAGAACAAATGTCTTTTTCAAGGTTTACCCCGTTTCCACTGATCTCATTATATATATATATCACTCAATCAGTCAACAATCGCATGTGCCCTAGAGCAACACCTTTTACATCTCAAAAAGTTCACCTATCGGCTTGATGGTGATAACATTCGATTTGGTTTAAACAACGATCTAGGATTTGACGAGCAATCGCGGAACGAGAACATTCGGCGTATAGGAGAGGTGAGTTGTCCAATGGCTCTATACGCTGGGTGGTCTCACAGGTACGGAACGTTATACCATAGGTCTCCAAGCTGTTCTCGGATGCTTCTGCTATCACGATAACTGCCTTCATCTCCCCTTATCGTAAAGACCGACAAGTTGCTAGAGAGCTACACGAATCTGCTTCGATCCCTTTCGTGGAAGTTTTCATTGATGCTCCGTTGCATATTGTGGAGGAGCGAGATCCCAAAGGCCTCTATAAGAAAGCCAGGGCTGGATTCATTGAAGGTAAAGAGATCAAGAACCAAGTTCCATTTACCGGCTAATCTAATAATTTACAAGATTTCACCGGCATCTCTGCCCCCTACGAGAGCCCAGAAAATCCCGAGATATACATTAATACACATGAGTGCTCAATTGAAGATGCCGTAAGAATCATCTTCGAATACCTACAAAGCAAACAATACATCTAGTTATTCATCCGCTAGGCTAGCCGTGTAGGATTATAACAGGAGATACACATAACTAAAAAATCCTAAGGCCAAACCCCGGTCATCTCTGGACCAGAGTCATGGCTCAGACTGTCGTCGAAAGCCGAAAGTGGCTCTTGCTCTTCTTCAATCACATCGTCATGTATATTGTTCAAAATTGAAGTCAACCCGCCCTTCAAAGTCGTCAGCCAGTTGGCGAGTTGTTCAACTGCTTGGGTCATCTCATTTTGAAGTTGTTCACGACTACTGTTCATTAGGAGGGTATAATCTGGAGGTCTGATAGATGACACATCGACAAAGGTAGGGAGAGAAGAAGCGAAAAACTTGTCTTCCGTGAATTCTGGCTTATTTGTCAAGTTCGACGTATGGGGTGAAGCAGAGCCAAATACATCTTCATCAGAAGTCTGTCGCATCACAGTTGACGAGGTTGCAGGTGATGTAGGGTTACGGAGCGGAGCAGCAAAAACAGAAGGTGACGGTGGTAATAGATCCTTGAAGCCAAGGCGGTGCTCAGAAGAAAGTGACGGAACCTGAATAGAGATTCGTGGGTACAAAACTGATCAAGGATTGAGTTGACTCACCTTGAGCACATCTTTCAAACCTGGAGTTCCCAGAGATGCTTCAAAGCCGGACCGCTCTGCCAGAATACGAATGGGAAGTTTTGAAGGTTCAAATATTTCGTCATTCATATCTGGAGGTTTAGAACCATGACGATTATGTACTTGTTGCACGGCTGTGGCAGAACGAGCACGATACATGGAGGGTGGCACAAACGGCTGGATAACAGCCCGGCGAGACGATGCATCTAGTGAATGTGTAGCCTGATGGGAACTTGGTAAACACTCAATGGGCTTTGGAATAGGAACAGAGGCATCGTGAACTTGTGCCTTATTTTTTCCTTTCCGATTTAGCGGAAATCGAAAAGCCGCAGGAGAAGCAAGATCACGGTCATGAAGACGATGTTTTGGTGTTTCAGTGTTGCTTCGAGAGCGTTGGCGTTGCGGATAAATTCTTGCTGGAGATGGTGAGGAATTGGATGCCTTATCAGAGTGCTTGTCAGGCGAGATGTAGAGAGGTTTAGTGATCGTAGGAAGCTCATCCAAATCTGGGATTTCAATAAAGGATGTTGGAAGATAATCTGCATCCATGACATCAAGAGTGTCCGCCATATCCACTGAGTTGGAAAGCTCGCCGGGAGCTTGTCGGCTTTGATTACATGCAATATCGGACACTGAAGCAGAAACGTCTTTCGTGATTTGGTTGCTAGGCCATAGGCCACCCTGGTATGCTGAAGACTTGAGGTTTTTATCCTGGATAAGTATCGTAGTAGGGGATGTAGATGGCTGTGGCAGGTTCATTGGTTTAGGGCAGAAGAACTCGACCTGCGAGCTATATTCAAATAAATGACGCAGAGAGGTAGGTAAGGCAGGAGTCGGGTTTAGTGCTCGAATGGTGTCGGAATCTTGAGTTTCAGTCGGGGGTAGAATACTCTGAGATCTCCCGATGGGCTGAGAGATATTTTGACTACGTAACGTCTCAAACTCCCAGTCATCTACATCATCGACAATTGGGCTAATTCCAGAATAAGAACTCACGCTCACGGGAAAGACTGCTTACATTCACAACTTACCCTTCAGCTTCCTTTTCCCAATCCAACGGTGCAGCGAGGCTGGCTCTTGGACCCGCTTGTTTGAGCCGCGTAACAAGCTCCTGAAGAATGGACAAGCTGACTTTATATACAGATTTGATCCATTTTGTTTTCGAAAGGTCTTCTGCAGATGATCTCTGCTCACACGTCCAGCCTCAATCTAAGCTGATTAGGAAAACAACGCACTTCAGTGGGAAGTTCCTTGAGACAATGGGACAGAAAGTCTCGTAGATCTTTGCTACTTTCTTGCTCAGAAAGACGGGGTGGTTTTACCCGAGGAATTAGCTCCATGACCTGGAAACGGTCCAGGTTGGAGTGAGGAGGGCTCCCTTTGATTATTTCGTAAACCATGATGCCAAGACTCCATATATCGGCCTTTGTATCGTATGCGCTGACGCTCTGGATAACCTCAGGGGCCATCCAGTAAGGTGTACCGGTGAGAGTGTTGCGCTTGCTAGTGGATGTGGTGAGGAGAGCAGAAACACCAAAGTCACAGATCATGACTTTTCCAGTTTCAGTGATGAGAATGTTGGCTGCTTTAAGATCGCGATGAATGACGGGCACTTTGTGAAGGTAGCTCAGTCCGACCAAGACTTCCCGAATAATGACGGAGGCATACTTGTCCTCAAGGCAGCCGTCCCTGGTTGCTTTCATGAGGGCATCAACACTACCACCATGAGCGAACTCCATGACAATCCAAACGCGAGGCCCGTCCATGTAACAGCCAAAATACTTTGTAATATTAGGTACGTCACGAAGCTGACTGAGGAGAGTGATTTCGCGCTGGATGTCGGCCACATCGTCATCGGGAGTGTCGAGGTTGACGATTTTCAGAGCGACAATTGTTCCAGTTGGGATGTGCCTGCCTTTGTGAACTGAACCATAGCCACCCTTTCCAACTGTGTCGAGACGTTCATAGAGCTGGTGAACAGACGGATGGCTCATAATAGCTCTGTTAGGAGCAATTCCTCTGCCATGTCATCAACGCAACATATTCACACGCGAAGGTATGAAGGTAAATTTAATCAAAGATCCAAACCACTGGGGATACATCCAGCGAAAAATACCTGGACCCTTGGGAAACAAAACCCCAATACATATACTAATGCTGACCAAAACCTCCTCCATCACAGACGAAGATCTACTAAATACCATCACAGGGAAACCCCTCCTACAAAGGAATCTTTTACAAATTAAGCTCAGTGGTCAATAGTATCAATTGACGACTGAGGTGGTGAGACGACTAAGAGGATGTATTTATATAAGAGGTAACGAACCCTGTCCTCACTGAAGAGGTACTTATGACATCATTACTGGTAGGGCCTGCGGCGGTCCTCTTCAACAGAATCCAATCAGATAAGCAAATTCTAGATCCCAGGCACAAATAGAAAAGACAAAAAATGGTGAAAAATTGAGGTTAACAATGTATGAACAGGTACCAACAGCATGATACAAACATCTATTAATATCTTTGTCATCATATCATACATACAGTAAACCAATGCCTGATTGCCATCATCGCTTCTTTAACTCTTACCACCATCACAACATGGTAGCACCCGAGTTTAGTATAGCGAATCCAAGCCTTGTAAATTCTCATATAAACCCATACATGAATATTCCTAACAACAAAAGACCTCCTGTGTTATAAACCAGCCCAGACCTAAAATTGTATGACTAGAGGGATGGGAAGAATGAGAACTCTTCTCTATTAGATGAGGGATGCTAAAAATAGAATAGGAGATCAGATCAGATCAGATAAGAGTTATATGATCTAGTTATATGATAGGTCACATAATAGAACTTTTTAGAAGGATCATGGGAAATTACTTAAGTGTACACATAGACAAATAACATCTATGTATAAGTAGGTAGAGCAATTCACAGAGGAACTCTATTGAGTTCTCTTCATTCTCTTATAAATGTTAAGTATGATAAGTCAGTCATCTCGACTATCTTGTCATTACATCCTGATACTGCTATCAATATATAGCATGGCTGTATGCTTACCTAAAGTAACTCTGGAGCATCCCAAAGCCCCTCCCTATCACCTATAGATTCCTCTCCCCCTCCAAAAAGGACTATACAGAAAGAATGGCTACCATTAGTAACAAAATAGATATTGAAATGTTAAACTCTGAGATGATTAGTCTTCTCTTGACCTTTCATGCCAATATGCTGCTACACCCTCCTGTCCACAATGAGATGGTGTCTAGCACCTTATTGCAACCTGACCCCTCTAAGCTTCCTTCAGTCCTCCTATATAAAGCAAACATCCCAGTAGATCCTAATCTTTGAGATGGTCACTTCAGTCTGATCTCTCTCTTTGGCACAAATGAATTTTTACAAAGTGATGCTCATAACATCACATGCTCTCTGCTTTATATGGTAGAATTCATCAGACAAAGGAATATTTTAAATTGCAACAGAAATAAGATTTCTCAAATCAACTTATTTGGTAAAGCTACTTTTGAGTTTATCTTGGTCTTACATAAAGCTGGGTGGAACAGACTGAACACATCAGATAAAATACCTCTTAGAAGCAAAATTAAGATGCACTTTGTCGACACTGCTCCAGTTGAACCCTGCTATCAAAGTACTAGAAAAAACCTAGTTGATAAAATCCCCATGCTCCTCTATGTATGCCTTCCCCATAAACAATTGGAAGAAGTTAAGAAACACCTAGAGCAAAGGCAAAAAATAAGAAGAACTTCTCTAACAAATCATATGCCTAGGCCATCTCCTCAGTTGATGACATCCTTAAACTAAGAAATGCCTTTCCAGCTCTTTCTAACAAAAAAATTATTGAAATTCATAATGCAACACTCACCAAACCCGCTCAAAAAGGTAAAAAAAAATTCAATATACTACTAAAGGTCCATTCAGGAAACAGGCTATCATACTTCTCTTTGCTCAATATTCTGTGTTAATTATAAACAATGCAGGACACTACGTTAACTTTATCAACAGTCTCCTAAAAGGCTTAAAATCAACCTTACAAGCTGAATTCATACAACTCTCAGCAGAAAGTATAACCATCACCACTAACAATGTTCCAGCTTCAAATGATCTCTCAACAATCAAAAAATACATCAAATCTATTGAGGGCATTGGTCAAAATGAAGTAGCTGCTCTACATTGTAAGAAGACAAAAGAGAATTGTTAGTTAAACTGCATTAAGAACAAAAAAATATTGAGGCAGCCCTCAATCGCATGCTAAAGAGTTGGTAAGAGAGAGAAAGGAAAAAGGATATTAAAGAAATGATTAAATAAAGATGGCTTAGCTGTAATTCTAAAAATGGCATAAAGATCATAAGATTGATCTAGATCTGCCTAGTAACTAATCCTTCTAAGATATCTACCTTTACACACCATAACAGGCTCCCTAGTAGATGTAGTCAGTAAACTACTCCTGGGCCTTACCACACTTAATCCCTCCCTTATCTGTACCCCCACACTAAACCTTATGGGTGTGATACAGGCTGAGTGAAGGGCTAGCCAGGCTTTCCAAGCCTGCTATCCTGCTGAAGGTTGTTTGAGTTATCTTCACTATTAGTGTAGTGAACCTTAGTTGTGATGACTTAAGCTCATATTTTTAGTTAGAGTTGACAAAGAAAACTTATTAAAGTCCTCACTAATTGGCCTAGCTACTTATACACAAATCTGTGTTTACTAGTATTTGTCTACTTGAATTATCTCGCAGACTCCTTTTGAGTCATTATGTCCCACACACTTTATACTATTACATAATAAATGAAAAAGAAAAAGAAATAAAATAATCCACCACCACGGATTCCAGCTCGCTTACCATTTTATTACAATTAGGCTCTAGAACGAGTAGGAACTTATAGTACAAGTTGTTCTAACTAGTCTCTCACCAAGATCAACTCTGACACTCATAGAACATTACATATAACAACCTCTAGAGCTTCTAAGATAAAGGCAAGAGCTAAGAAGGCTCCCCTCTGCCTATTACCCTCCACTCTGAGTAATATATTAAACTTTATAAATGGAGGAGACTCAATTAGACTGAAAGAAAGAAAATGCAATCTCCCTTAGCCTTCTTTACTGCTCTCCTCCAAAGTATTTCCCTATGGGCAATGATAGCGCTGCTGCCCAACTATGCATTACCTTTTTAAATCTATCTATGTGGCTCTGCTCTACTACCACCTGACTTTATGGTCCATCCATTCTGTCTCCATCGGTCAGCTTCTCCCAGCTCTAAACACAGTCTAGAAATAACTCTAGTATCATGTGACTGCGTCTGTGTCTTTGATTCATGTGTAGTGTTCATTTCTAAATGTTAGGCCATATGTGATAAACTCATATATCTATAATAGACTTCTGACCTGTCGTACCTGTTTTAAGTTTGTCTAAGTCCATTTTAGATCAAGGTTAGCTAGTATTCCAAAGAAGATTGTCCTAGTGTCCAGAAGCCTAGTGAGATGTTCCAACTTCAAAGGCCCTACTGTCAGCTCATCTATCTTGTCTCTTGAGATAATAGGCTATTTCAGCCCATGACAGCTTGAAAGCCATCTGATAAGAGTACCCTGTTGGAAATCTAGAGTATGTTTGGGGCTTGTAAGAGAGTCCTAAGAGCACATCCCAGTTAGAAAGCGAGGTTATAATGCTTATCCCATATCACAGTTCTGTGGCAAATTTGCTGGTGGCATAATAGTGTATCCCAGTTAGGAAGCAGGGTTATAATGCTTATTTCATATCACAGTTCTGTAGCAAATTTGCTGGCAACATAACAATGTCTACCTTAATCAAAATCCTACCTCAAGATTATAGGCATACTATATATCCAACCCAGTGAGCTTGCTCTAACTAGTGACAACATTACTAACTTCATAAAAAATAGCGATATGTTTGAGAACATCACCTTAGCATTTAGGCCTCAGGTAATCAAAGCCTTTTTCAAGTCAGACATATTGATTATTTGGATTGATATATAGGACTCCCAGAATAGCTCTCAAGCCAAACTTCTCATCAACCATTCATTCAACTTTGACAGACACATAGTCACTATAAGAGGCACTAACATGAACCCTAGCATCTCTCAATGCTACAACTGCTAGAAATGGGGTTACTCTACATTCTTGTGCAAAGTCCATAGTTCTAAGTGTTAAAAATGTAGTGGGCCTTACAAGATTGAACATCACAGAGATATGACATGGTGCTGTAAAGCAAACTTCAAAACAAATCCCCTTCGACTGGAAACTAAACAAGATGAACTCTGCCCTCATACCTTCAAATGTATCAACTGCAAAGGCAAACACATGACAAATGATAATAAATGCCCCTACTGGAGACATAGATTCAACTGAGAGTGGCACTCTAAAAAAGCCCAAGAAGTGAGAGAAATTAAAGCTAATTCAATTCGCCTGGCTGTAGGCGGTGCCAACTTATGATTAAGCACAATCTACACATTTTCTCCCAGAACATTAGGAAAAACAAAATACTCACCGATACTATTTTAGAAACTCAAAAAAATGTTTCCAATATAATTCTTATTCAAGAACCTCCAAGATTTCTTATATGCTGTACTCCAAGCCACACCAATCCTGAAGGTGACTCTTACTACAGTATCCCTAACCACCCCAAATAGTCACTATTCATACAAAGCAATAGATCTATTGAAAATTATTCAAGAGTTGCAACATATATTAACAAAAGACTTTCAAAAATGAAGTTCTCCCTTAGAAAAGACTTAATACACTATCAAGACATCAACATCATCAACTTCCACAATAGTCAAGACATTAATTTCATCATTAATGTTTATTTGAATAACAACTAGTCAGCTCTTCAGACACTGATGAAGATAGGTAAAGGGAATATGGGATGTGTGTGTGTAGATTTGATTTGTAGGGAGGGGAGAATAGGATTTCTGATAGAAATATAAATGTGCTTTACTGTCCTTACAAAAGTAGGTACTACCAAGTCAGAGAATCAAAATCTCTAAGTCGTTCCACAATTGTGTACAATCAAGTAGGCACTGGAGAGGTAATCAAATATAAAAGGGAGGGGCTCATGAGATGGCAAAAGTTTATTATTTAGACACTAGAATAAAAAAAATGTTTTTAGTTTCCACTCAAGGGCACTTTCACTAGTCGGATCTCAAAGGTGTGCATTCCTCTCACACCATAGTACTACTGTCTAAGGTACTAGTCTAGTAGGCTGGCTCACCGTCGATACAGCAGTCCTACCTAGATCTCACATTGCCCTTGTGCAAGCTTGCTCTTAACTGATTGTACAGTTGGCAACTTACTCTGAAAACACATAGCAAGCAGTTCAGCTCCTAGTCCAAGCAAATGCCCAAGTTCTCCTTTAGAGTGGATATCCCTTGAGAGAAGTTTTATAGAGTTTTATAAAAAGAAAAGGAGAAAAAGAGCTCTTAATCACTCAAGTCAAGTTTTAGCTCTAGAGCAATGAAAGGCAAAGATAGGGGTTCTTCTTCTTGCACCTCTCCATACTACTAGAGTATTATATTAGTATTACAAAGCCCAGAATGTAACAAACAAGATAAGAAAGAAATTCTTCTGATTACTCAAAAAGGCAGGTAGAATGAGTTGAGTCTGTATCCGATTATGCAATAGCCACTCTTTGTACTCCCTGTCTATTTTCTACCAACTTTCTTTATCTCATTGGCCAACCTTGAGCCTGTTCTAAGTGTTCTAGAGTGTTTAAGAGGTTTTTTGGACATTGGTCCAACCAGTCTCAAGTACTTCTTCATTGTCAATGTCACTCCTCTCTGCTTTCAACTCTCCTAATTCCTCTCCTAAACCTTTTTCTATACTCTCTCCCATTTCCTGTTCATATCTCCCAGGTCCTTCTTCTTCCTATCTCTTTCTGATGACTTTTGGTGTATCTTTGTTTTATTCTTCTATATTTAGACTACTGATCAGGACTGATGTATGGCCTCTGATGGTATTCCTATTATAAACTAGGGATTAGTTCTTAGGTGATGTCATTATCAAGGGAAATGCTTCTAAGGTTGAGTTTGCTCTCGAGAGCACTTTTAGGGGGGAGTCCATCTTATAGATATAATATGAGACTATCCAGAAAGCATTATGAAGTACTGATAGTAGTGATTGCAACCACTACTCTGCTACTCAGATAGCATTCTTGAGTACATAACTGGACTTCTAGTGGTTATATCTGGGGAGCTGATTCTCTCTCAAGAGCCATTTATTATGATTATTAGGTTCCGAATATCACTTATATTGCCAAAATTAATTGTCTGGTGTAACAGTGATGATCAATATACCAAGGACTATAAGAGAATAAGTGTAAACAGGGATTGAGGTAATCAGTGTCTAGAAGTGCTAACAAGTTCTAGTGTAACGATTGAAGCTTAGGTAGTGTAACCTTAACCTTACTTGCACTCTAAGTTAAAGTTTGATAAAGAGAACTTATTAGAGTTCCCACTAATTGTTCTATACTACTTATACAATTTAATTATTTGTACATATTATATTTCTCTCATATTTCTCTATTGAGTCATTATTCCCAATTTGGTAATAAGTTCTCACATATCTGATAAAAAAAATAATATAAATATAAATATAAATATTGATTTAGAGGAAATGAGTGATTTATGATATTTGTATATCTTCCTGACTTTTTAGATCTAATATATTAACAAGTCTGACACTTTTTATAATGGTCCTAATAAAGACTGATTTTTCTTTATTGTCTTTCTTGATAGATTGAATAGTAATATTGATGTTTTCTTCTTTTATTCCCACATTGATGGTAAGAAGAACACGGTCTGAGGGCAGTCGAATGTTGGGATTGAGTATGTACTTGCCAAAGTCTGGGTTATTTGGATCCATAAAGACTAAGTCCAGCACAGAGTTTGAGTTGCAAGGGTTGTTTACAAATCTTATAGGACTAGGGTTGGTTGGTGTGGCCAACTCTAGGTCTAAACTATTGACAATTGTAATAAGGTCCTCCATATGTATGAAGTAGTAATGAATGTTAGAGTTCCAATCGCTGTCCCTAATATTGAAATCACTTATTATGACTAATGTATATTGTTACATAGCGTTGTCATGCCAGACAATTAATTCTGGTAATATAAATGACATTCGGAACCTAATAATCATAATAAATGGCCCTCAAGAGAGAATCGGCTCTCCAAATATAACCACTAAAAGTCTGGTCATGTACTTGAGAATGCTATCCAAGTAGTGGAGTAGTGGTCATGATGTAAGGGGGCAAAAGAGGATTTAGTGTTCACTGCATCAAGAATAAAAGAAGTATGAGGCAGCCCTCAATTACGTGCTAAAGAGTTTGTAGGGAGAGAAAAGAAAAGGGTATTAAAGAAGTGATTAAACGAAGATGGCTTAGCTGTAAATTCTAAATATAGCATAAAGATTGTAAGATTGATCTAGATCTGCCTGGTAGCCAATCCCTCTAAGGTGTCCATCTTTACACACCGTAATGAGCTCCCTAGCAGATGTAGTCAGTAAACCACTTCTGGGCCTTACCACACTCAATCCATCCCTCATCTATACCTCCACACCAAACCTTATGGGTGTGATATAGTCTGAGTGAAGGACTAGCCAGGCTTTCCAAGCCTACTATCCTACCAAAGGTCGTCCGAGTATCTTCATCATTAGGTTCTAGAACAAGTAGAAAGTATAATACAAGTTATCCTAACTAGTCTCTCACCAAGATCAACTCTTACACTCATAGAACATTGCATACAACAACCTCTAGAGCTTCTGAGATGAAGACAAGAGCTAAGAAGGCTCTCTTCTTGCCTATCACCCTCCACTCTGAGTAATATATTAACTTTATAAACAGAGGAGACTCAATTAGACTAAAAGAAGGAAAATACAATCTCTCCTAGCCTCTCTCACTGCTCTTCTCTGAAGTATTTCCATCTGAACACTAATAATGCCGCTGCCCAACTATGCGTTACCCTCTTAGATCTATTCATGTGGTACTACTCCACTACCACCTGACTTTACAGTCCGCCTATTCTGTTTCCATCAGTCGGCTTCTTCCAGCTTCGAACACGATCTAGAAATAACTCTAGTATCATGTGACCGCATCCTCATATTGGATCCACATGTAGCGTTTGCTTTTAAATGTTAGGCTATATGTAATAAACTCATATACCCATAATAGACTTCTAATCCATTGCACCTGTTCTAAGTTTGTCTAAGTCTGTTCTAGATCAAAGTTAGCTAGCATTTCAGAGAAGATTCTAAAGTCTTGGTATCCAGAAGCCTAGTGAGATGTTCCAACTCCAAAGACCCTGCTGCCAGCTTATCTATCTTGTCTCTCAAGGTAATAGACTATTCCAGCCTATAACAGCTTGGAAGCCATCTGGTAAGAGTATCCTGTTAGAAATCTAGGGTATGTTTGGGGCTTGTAGGAGAGTGCTAAGAGCATATCTTAGTTAGGAAATAGGGTTATAAATCTTATCCCATGTTACAGTTCTGCAGCAAATTTGCTGGCGGTGTAACAGTGATCACCACTATCAGTACTTCATAACGCTTTCTAGATGGTCTCATATCATATTTATAAGACAGACTCCTCCCTAAAAGTGCTCTCAAGAGCAAACTCGACCTTAAAAACATTTCCCTTGATAATGATATTACCAGATAACTGACCTCTGGTTTATAATAGAAACATCATCAGAGGTCATGCATCAGTCCTGATTGGCAGTCCAAATATAAAAGAACAAGACAAGGATATGCCGCATATCATTGGGAAGGGATAGGAAGAAGAAGAACTTGAAAGATATGAACAGAAAGTGGAAGAAAGAGTAAAGAAAGGTTTAGAAGAGAAATTAGGAAAGTTAGAAGCAGAGAGGAGTGATATCGACAACAAAGATATACTTGAGAATGGTCGGACCAATGTCCGAAGAACCTCTTGAGTATCCTAGAACATTTAGAACAGGCTTAAGGTCAGCCAATGAGATAAAGAAAGTTGATAGGAAATAGACAGAAAGTATAGAGAATGGCTGTTGCATGATCAGATGTGGACTCAACTCATTTTATCTGCATTTTCAAGTAATCAGGAGAATTTCTTTCTTATCTTGTTTGTTGCATTCTAGGCTTTGTAATACTAATATAATACTCTAGTAGCATAGAAAAACGCAAGAAGAAGAACTCCCATCTTTGCTCTTTATTGCTTTAGAGCTAAAACTTGACTTGAGTGATTAAGAGCTCTTTTTCTCCTTTTCTTTTTATAAAACTCTATAAAACTTCCCTCAAGGGATATCCACTTTAAAGGAGGACTTGGGAATTTGCTTAGGCTAGGAGCTGAACTGCTTGCTATATGTTTTCAGAATAAGTTGCTAACTGTACAGTCAGTTGAGAGCAAGCTTGTACGAGGGCAACGTGAAATCTAGGTAGGACTGCTATATTGATGGTGAGACAGCCTACTAGACTAGTACCTTGGACAGTAGTACTATGGTGTGAGAGGAATGCACATCTTTGAGATCTAACTAGTGAGAGTGCTCTCAAGTAGAAACTAAAAATATTTCTTTTATTCTAGTATCTAATAACAAGCGTTTACTATCTTATGAGCTCCTCCCTTTTATATTTGATTACCTCCCCAGTGCCTACTTGATTGCACACAATTGTGGAACAACTTGGAGATTTTGATTCTCTGACTTGGTAGTACCCACTTTTGTAAGGACAGTAAAACACATTTATATTCTTACTCAAAACCCTATTTCTCCCCTTACACATCAAATCTTAAATTACCTTTACCATCCCCCTATCACCACCACAGATTGTCTAGCTCGTCTGCTATTTTATAACATTACCCCTCTCTCAAGGGTCCTTGTCCCAAGAACTTCTCATAGTTTATCATATGGGTCTCTGAGGTCATTCATATCTTGATTTTCATCCTTTAGTTCCTCCAAATATCTTCTATCTTTATCTATCCTTTGTCAGTCTTTCTTGTCCTCTTCTTTGTTCTACTCTTCTACTATTTCTCTTTTGTATTTATGTTTCTCTTCTTCCATTCTTTTCAAGAACAGATTTCTACTATATCTAAAGAATGGATTTTTCTTCCATTGTCTCTAGTTTTTCTCTATTTGTTTCCAGTACTTTCTGTCATATTTTTTGTTACTTCACCCATAGAGTAACTTAGCTGTATACCTTTCTGGTAATTCCCTACTAAATATCTTCCTATCTTCTTCTGCTTCTTGTTGTCTCACTTCTTCCTCCTCATTTCTACTATATTCTTTCTCAAATTCTTTTTCCAACTCCATTGCATTCTTCAAGTTTTCCTTGCTTTTCCAAGTATCCTCTTCTGTCATACATCCCTTCCATCATACCAGGTACTTATCCCATCCTCTTATTTTCCTTTTGTTCATGATCTTTTCCACTTCCCATTCTTTTTCTTCTTCAATCACCACTGGCTATGGTATTTTTTTTCTTTGCCCCTCTACTTGCAATTTGTACCTTCGTACTTTACTAACATTGACTACTGGATATATTCTAATCATACTAGGCAATTCTAACTCTATTGCATTACTAGAGATAATTGCTTTCACTTTGTAAAGTCTTACAAAGTATTCTGTAAATTTCTCTGTATATCTTCCAGTCATTTGGTACTTTAGGTCTTTAGTACTGAGCAGCACTAGATCATCCACTCTGTATTTTTCCACCTCCCCTCTTTCCCTATCTGTATACCACTTCATATTCTCTTGTGCTTTCTGTAGTACTGCTTTTGCTTCCTCCTGCATATTTCTCATTCTCTTCATGAACTTCTCTACTCCTTCATATTTCCCTCTCTTTCTCATCTCAAATCCCATTCTCAAATCTTGTCCTTGATTTGCCTTAAAGGGTGACACCTTAGTTCCAGTATGCACTTTATTGTTGTAGGCAAATTCAGCCATCCCCAACTACTCTGGCCATTGTTCTTATCGATAGTCTATAAACATATAGAGATACTATTCCAACTTCTGATTTATCCTTTCTGTTTGGCCATCTGTCTGTAGGTGAAATGCCATTGACAATTTTGTCTCAATCCCTAGCATACAATTCAACTTCCTCATAATATCTGCTGCAAATTGTGGTTCTCTATTAGAAATAATACTATCTGGTAGTCCATGTAACTTCCAAATATTATCTCTAAATAGTCATGGTAGTCCTTCTACACTTGTTCTTTCTGTAATAGGTACAAAGTATACCATCTTTGTAAATCTATCTACCACTACTAGGATTGAATTATATCCTTGAGCTAAAGGTAACTTTATAATAAAGTCTTGTAATGATAGAGTAGTCAAGACAACCGCCTTATCACACTCAATGTTTAGAGAGAATGAAGAGAACTTGATGGAGTTCCTTGGTGGATTGTACTACCTACTTATACACAAATCTTATTTGTCTATGTATATGCTTAGTAACTACTGAACTTTCCAGAAGGTTCCATCATGTGACTAGTCATGTGACCAGGTCATGTGATCTCATCTTATCTTATCTTATCTCTCCTTTTCTTAGAATTCTTCATTTAGTCCATCTAAAAATAACTCTCGTTCTTCCCATCCCTCTAGCCATACTATTTTTGGTTTAGGTGAGCAATTTATGACAAGTCTGTACTAATATAGATCTAAGCTTTCTCTGGAATTGAATTTAGCATCAACTTTCCTGCTAGGGGTTGTGTTTAATTCTTATTGCATTAGCAGGCATCATATCTCTCTACATACTGCTTCACTTCTCTAGTAACCCCTGGCCACCAGAAATTCCTTGTTACCAATTCTGCCATCTTTCATTGTCTTTCATGTCCTTTCACAGACGTATCATGGTGTAGCCTGATTACTTCTACTCTCAACTTTTCATCTTTAGGGATGTACACTTTTCCTTCTTTCAACATCAAACCATCTTCTTGACACCACTTTTTGTCCTTCAATATCTTTACTCCTGTTTGTTTCATCTTCTCTACTACTTTTACTACCTCATTATCTCTTGCTTCACATTTTCTTACTTTATCTAGTAAACCATTCTTTCTATTACCACTTCCATTACCTTGATTCTCTTTGCTTTCAACCATTTCTTCTTTACCAGTATCTGCTCCTCATTATCCTTCTTCATTCCAATCTCCCAATCTGGTCTCCTACTCAACCCATCTGCCTTCCCTATCTTACTCTCTGAAATGTACTTCAACACAAAGTCAAACCTAGACAAGTATAGAGCCCATCGCACTTACCAGCGATTTAACTTTTGATTGCTCATGAAATACTCTAGATTCTTATAGTTGGTCCATACTTTAAATTTACTTTTAGTTCCTTCCAAGAAGTGCCTCTAGGCTTCCAAGCGTCATATTACTGCTAATATTTTTTTGTTATGTATTTCATAGTTTTGTTCTGTTTCATTTAACAATTTAGAAATATAGGCAACTGGTCTCTACTTGTTATCTTTGTACTTAATAGACAGTACTCCCTCTGTTGTAAAGTTAGAGGCATCGGCCTCTACTCTAAATTCTTTATCCAAATTAGGTGCAACTAATAGAGGTTGGCTTGTAAAAACCATTTTCAACTGCTTGAATGCTTTCTGCTGCTCAATATTCCAATTCCACTTCTTCTCCTTCCTTGTTAGGTTATTCAAGGGTCATGCTAGTTTTGCAAAATCCTTCACAAATCTCCTATAGTAATTTGCAAGGCCCAGGAACTTCTTAATATCTCTCACTGTCTTTGATACAGGCCAATTCAGCACTTTCACTATTTTATCCTCCTCTATCTCAATCTTTCTCTGACCCATTACTACTCTCAAGAAATTCACCTTCTGTACCTTCCAAGTACATTTTTCTAGTTTCACATATAGGTTATTCTCTTCCAATCTCCTCAACACTTCTTCCACAATTTTATCATGTTCCTCTGTTTCTGTTCCTATTAAAATATTGTCTACAAAAGCCACTATCTTTCTTTTATTGATCATGTCTCTCAGAATTTCATTCATTATACCTTGGAATGTGGCAGGTGAATTTGTTATTCCAAAAAACATCACTACTGGCTCATACAACCCCACATGAGTAGTAAAGACCGTCTTCCACTCATCTCCTTTCTTTATCCTTACATTGTTATAACCCCACCGGAGGTCCATTTTAGTAAACAATCTTTTATTGTCCATAGAGTCTACTAAGTCTATAATCAATGGCAAAGGGTAGTTGTTCTTGATCATCTGCTTATTGAGTCTCTGATAGTCTATAACTATGTGCTTTTCCCCACCCTTTTTACTTACAAAAAACATTAGCAATGTCTGAGGTGATTTAGAAGGTCTAATGTATCTCTTCTTTAAGTGCTCATTAACAAACTTCTATACTTCCTCCTTTTTATTTCTTGAAAAAGGATATACTCTCGCTTTACTTGCTCTAAAGTTTTCTTAGAGGTTAATTGCATGATCCCATACTTTTTTAACTGGCATCCTTTCTAATTCTATCTTCCCAAATACCTTTAACCACTTATGGAACCTTTTAGGTACTATTTCTTTCACCTTTCTATAGTCTGCTTTCATCTTTTTCTTTCTTCTCTAATCTTTTTTTTCATCTACTGTCCATCTCACCATTTTCTTTTCATCCTCTCTTACTTACTTCTTTCTCTTTCTCTGTATTTGCACTGATTTTCCATATAAGGGTAAACATCTTGTCATTCTCACTTTTTACTTTTCCCAGTTTATTTTGGGATTATGGACTGTTAACCATGGTATGTCCAAAATGACTTCTGTTTTCCTCAACTCACAGACATCTATTTGAATCCTCTCCATATGTTCTTTGTAGAACATATTTACTTCTACCTCATGAGTTATTGCACTCCCACTATTACTGGTGCCATCCACATTTCTTACTTGTAATGGTTAATCTAACTTGATTAACCTATATCCTTTCTTCTAAGCCAAACTTTTGCTCATAAACATTCTCATTGCTCCACTATTGAGCAATACTTTCACTGTCCTCCCTTCATGTGTATCTATCCTCTCAATACCCACATTCATCCATACTATCACAAATGGTTACTTATTTGTTTGTGATTGAAGAGTTATTGATTCTCAAGAGCTTGAAAGCAAGGTAGAATAAGCAACAAAAGATATTGTTAAGTCTGAGGTCTAATCCTTAGACTAGGAAGCCTTATATACATGAATAAATGGTCTGTGCACCTGGACAGAGCATCACATGTTCTACTGCCTATTGTTCTACATATGGCAGTCCTTTTATGTCCAGAATAGCAATAACTTAACTATAAAAGGGGCTGTCCTTGTTTATGTTCAAGGATTAATGTGCATCTATGGATAATAGATCAGTGTTAT
>Ga0153966_100044_pt1 | contig 90688 bp, 86 predicted proteins | sample TSFL050MetaG_FD_104738 | JGI IMG/M metagenome (GOLD analysis project Ga0153966, IMG submission 104738) | Attine ant fungus gardens microbial communities from Florida, USA - TSFL050 MetaG | ecosystem: Host-associated > Fungi > Mycelium > Unclassified | place: USA: Florida, Paynes | collected... | reverse complement strand
CAGGACCTGGAGCAGAGATGTTAGAACAGGCCTTAAGGGCCTCATGCAACTCTAGCAGGGAGAAGGGAACCCATGACCGAGTGGCCAGAGGGGGGATATCATCTAGAGCAGACAACTGAACAGAGCGGTTAGCTGCAGCATTGTAAGAGCTTGTCCTATATCATAGTTCTGTAGTAAATTTACTGGTGGTGTAACACCACCTTTTGAGAAATTAGCTTGTTTTTGAAAGCTACAGGTTTTAGAGGATCCAAGAGAGAACCAGGAAAATGCTAGAAATGCTAACATCTGATAGAATAATAGAATGGCAGAAAGATTAACAACACTACCACTTGTGAAGAATGAGTTTTTTTATAGAGAGGTGCCAACTTAGAAACCCATAGTAGAAGTACTGCTATTACCAGCCAAATTTTTTACACAGTTTCAGAAAAAGGAATCAGTAGTAAAAAGTAGAGCACCTATTGAGGAAAGTGTGAGAGCAGAAGATATATTAGAAAAGATGCTAGAAGAAGAGATCAAAGTTACTTCTAAGAAATTATGGGTAATTGCACTTAAATTGTGAGTGGTCATAAAGGCCATTTTGACAAGTAAAAAAACAAGTCAAGATTTGAAAAAGACTACAAAAAACAGAGCCAAGTAGAAAAAAGTAATGAATCTTGTTGAAATGAATAGCTTAGAGGTATTCACAGATAGAAATGGAGATGGAAAAAGGCAAAAAGATAGAACTGTAGACTATAAAGGACCTAGTAATACAGTTTCTAGATTCTTTGTCTTCAGTAGATAGAAAATACCAGGTATTTTTGACTAAGGAGAGCTTGTGAAAGGAAAAGGTACTGGAAATATCTCATCTACTCATAGTTCCTATATTCATGAATGGAAGTGCAAAAGAGATGCTATTAGATAGTAGCTCACAGATAGTATCAATGACCTGAGAAGTAACAACAGCAAATAAAGTCATCTAAAATTTTACTCTTAATATACAGATGCAGTGTGCTAATGAAAACCTCTCATGAATGTGTGGACTTGCTAAGAATATACCATTTATGTTTGGAAAAGTAACTATATTATTGCAAGCTCATATTATGAAAACAGTATTCTACAGGATTTTACTAGGATAATCTTTTGATACTATTACAGAAAATATAGTAATAAATGACAAAGAAGGAGATCAGATGTTAAATATTACCTGTCCAAACATAGGATATAAAAGAAAATTGCTACCTAGAATGCCAGCTTTGCTAGTAAATTTTTGATAGACTTTGAGGAATCTAAGGAACTATTCAAAGGAGAGGTTCTCTGTATCATAAAAATGGATTGAAAAGAAAAACCCTTTGTTTGGAAGGCTTTACCCTTAAAAATAGAAGGATTGACAGTAGACAAGATCAAGATATCATACTTATAAAAGAGTCAATAGAAGGAAAGTGGTGCTTGTAAATCTGCTTTCAACTAGTTGTTGTTAGAATTAAAGAGAGCTGATCCTATTAGAAAAACAGTAGCAGTAATAGAGGAAGATAATAAAAATGTACAGATAGAAAACAAGCTAGATATGGTTTGCTTTGTCAAAAAATATAAACCAGTGACTTTAGAAGTAAAGCCAGTATTAGGGACATTACTAGAAAAATTTAGGATCATCAAAAATATAATAGGAAATCTGCTAGAGGGAATACTGAGATTGCTAGAAAAACCATCTGAGTTTGAGCTGAAAGAACAGTACTTAATAGAAAAAAAAGAAAAGTTAGATACAGTATACAAAGGAGATTTTTTGTGGCTAGAGAAATATAAGCTCATGCATTGAATGATTACCAAATAAAACCAGGCTTTGCTTAGGATAATATGGAGTAAAAGAACTTCAAGGAAAAGTTCTTTTCATTAATAGAAATTTTAACTATTATACATAAACTGTGGGTAAAAAGACTATTCAGAATACCACCAGCAATCTATGACAAGGTTTGCAGGATGATAAAGAGAAAAATTGATGTAGGAGTATATAAACTATTAAATAGTTTTTACTGTTTGAAGTGGTTCTGTGTAATAAAGAAAAACAGTGAAAGTTTACATGTAGTATACAGTCTTAAACTACTTAATAAAGTAACAATAGCTCACTCAGAACTGTCACCAGCTACAGAAGAGTTAGCAATATATTTTGTAAGATGAGCTTATAATGAAATATTAGATCTATATATTAGATACAATGAATGAGTACTCATAGAGAGCTCACAAGACCTTACAACATTTCAGACATTATTTAGAACACTTAAATTAGTAACATTGCCTATGAAATGGACAAATTCTATACTAATATTTTATAACAATATTACTTATATTCTTCAAGAGAAGATTCCACAATATACAATATTGTATATAGATAATGTATCTATAAAAGGCCTACTTACAAGATATAAAAGACTAAATAACATAGTAAAGGTACTCACAAGAAACTCAGAAATCAGAAAGTTTGTATTTGAACATATAGAAAATATTAATAAAATACTATAATAGATGAAATATGTAGGAGTGATGTTTTCAGGTCCTAAGACCACTATATGTTCAGATCACATTATAATAGTAGACTTTGACTGCTCATACAAAGACAAAAGGCCCACTTATGATAGCATTAAAAAGATACTATGTTGAAGAGCTTGTGAAAACACTACTGACATTAAAGCATTTTTAGAAATGGCAGTACAATGTAGGAACCATATTCCTAATTTTATGACCATAGCAGTATCTTTTTATAAAGTGGTGAAAAAAAGAGTTACTTTTGAATGAAGACTTGTTCAAAAGAAAGCACAAGCAGATTTGAAGGCATTTATTGAGTAGTAGTGTAAAGCACTACAAACTAAACTAGCCTCTTTTACTGATAAAGTCTTGAATATACTCATACCTCTATTGGCCAGTAGATCTCAAATCTTTACCAACTTTGCTTTTAGCTGCTTAGTATTCTCACTTTTTCTATTTATTTCTTTTTGTATTTAAATTTCTTTCTTGAACCTTTTCTGTTATTTCTGCAAAGGTTTCTATCTGGTCTGTTACTTCAGATTGATAGCAGTCATTAATCAACTACCTTTCCAAACTCAATAGACTATTTTTTACACTATTTCTTGGTAAAAACCCTCTTTAAAGTTTATTTTCCTATAGAATTCATCTAATTCTAATAGATCTGGCTCTTAGGGATCTTCTTTCCTCAGAGTGATCTCTTTTGTCCTATCATCTGTTCTACTTTCAAAATCTTCTAGAAGTGGATCTCCTGAATATTACTTTTTTTAGATAGCCTATCCAGTTCAAATATCTTCTTCTTTTTATATATAATCTCAAAGAAGAAGTTGGTTTATATATAGTCTATCTATTTGTTTATAGTTATATTTGCTAAGTTTTATTTTAAGTGATTCTTTAGGCCACATAAATTTCTTTTATTTTTTCTTTGGCATCTTTATAGGGTTATCTAACATTTCCAAAAAATACTTTATGTCTATTTCTACAATAAAATTTTTATATCCTCTGAATAAATAGATTTTCTGTTTTAGAGCTTATCTCAGTCTACATAGTTCTTTTTTGGACTGAAAATATCTTTGTTAACAAGGATTCATCAGCAGTGAATTGAACTTTATATCTATAACATCTTTACAAGGTCTCTAGTGTAATATCTTTCTAATTGTATTCCTAGTAGGTTATTTATCTTTATAGGAGTGTTGACAATTTTTAAATACTCAAATACAAATCTCTGTATTCTTGGATTTTGTTTAATAGTCTCTATATTATTGTAGGCTCTTCCTACAAAGTGCATAGCTAGTTTCTTAGTCATTGGAGACAACCTTGAATAAACTATGGTCATTCTGTTTAGTGATTTTAAACTATAAACAAGCTGAAAGTTCTTTCTATTTTTCTTGATAATATAGAATCATCTAGATCAGTATAATGAGTTTGATAGTTTGTATACATCAGTATTTATCTTTTTTTATTATTATCTTGTACATTTCTTTATAAATAGCAAGAGAAATTCTAAATAGCTTCTTTACTCACAGAATATAGATAACATTGGTATCTCTACTGGTAAAAAAAACTCTTCTTTGAATTTTCCTTTCTCTGTATTGTTTCAAGTAAAGATCTCATTCTGTTCTATAATAAACTAGTATATCAACTTTTTCTCTTCTGGTCACAAAAATTCTTTTAAATATGCTATGTCTAGTTTTCTTTTTTGATCTGGGTTATAATACTTTTTACTTTGAAATATTGGTAGTCATTTTAGGAGTTTAGACATCTTCTCTTGTAGATCTTCTAATATGTCCCTAGTAATCTAAAATCTTTTTAAAAGTATTCTAAGTTATTTACGCTATTTAGACTATTTAACTTTGTTTTTACTGCTGTTATTTATTATCTACAAACTTCAAACATCTATATTTCTTATATAAACTAGTTTAAAAGTAAAGTTTCTTCTTATTTTATAATTTCTGTACTCTTTTTCAGATATAGAAGTTTTAATTTGTTTCTATTTAAAAACAATATTTTATTGATAAAAAAATTTCTATTACAATTTAGATCTATTATATATGGAATCTCTCTTTTATGAAGCATTTCAAACTTTTCAAAGTCTACTAAAAATTTGATAGAGTATCTATTTTTCTAAGTAATACTTCCTTCTTATAAGTTGATATAATATTATATATATATATTTCATATTTATTTTCTTTTTAATTCTTTTAATTTAATTAATTAATTATTATTATTATTCTTTTTATAGATCTCCTAGTTTCCTAATTTTTTGTAATTATATTGTAGTTCATGTTTCATGTATATCTTTTTTTTTCAGACTTGATATATATACTAAATAGTTACAGTGTAGTTTTCTAGTTTGTAAATTAATATTACTTATGTCTATTATAGAAGATTGGAGTACAACACACAAGTTGAAGCTAAGGTTGTTTTTTTTATCATTAATGAAACAATCTCCAAACTTTACTTGTTAATACTTTGGATTTTGCATTTTTTTTTTCTTTTTTTTAATAGCATACTTATAAGCAAGTTTTAGATATCATTCAGATCTCAGAGTAATTATTTTATTTTGATTTATTTTTTATTTATTAGTTATCTTCAATACTACTTTATGATATATTATTCTAGTATTTAGACAAATAATATATACTATTTAATTACTTTTGAATACTCTAATAATACTGTATAAAGTACTTTTTCTGTAATATATACTTGTAACAGTATTATTATATCTCTTAGTGTCAATGGTATATTCTTAGTAAGTTCATAAATTCTAAAAAGTAATCTATTTACATTCTGCATTTAAATGTTCAAATTGAAGTTTTAAGTCACTTTATTTGTAGTTGTAACCTTTTTAGTTATTAATATAATTTAAGACCTATTATCTAACAATACTTTTTCTTTTCTAACTTCATAAACAATAGCTGGTATTATTCTAAGATAGATTATGTTTGGAGCCATTTGTTCTATTCTTTTTTTTTTATAATAAAAATCTGATTTTTGTGTTTATTTGAACTTAGTTTTCCTAGGAACTATAACACTGAATTAATTACAACCTATATTTCTATAATCTTGTTATTCTTAATTTTAATACTTTTCTGTTACATTTTAGGACTTTTTAATCTGTTTACCAATACTAGATTTTGCTAGGACCATGTTTTGTTTATTTCTAGAGTAACATGATTTTAATGTTCTTAAATGTGTCTAAAAGCTTTTAAAAAGACCTTTTAAATAATGTCCAAAATATACTAAAGCAATTAATACTCATTGAAATATTAAGTAATTAGTACTGGACACTGATCTACTGATATCTTAGAAACTGCTAAATGCAGACATTTGTTTTCATATGTACATAGAAGTTCTCTTCAATATACTTCTAACAATTATAAATAGACCCCAAGACAATAAGATCCTATAGAGATACAAAGACCTCAATGTTTGATATAATACTGATCTATTATTCATAAATGCTTATCAGTTCTTGAATAGAACAAAGAACTACCTCTATTTGGTTAGGTTATCTCTATTCTGGTCACAAAAGGACTGCTATGTATAGAATGATAGGCAGTAGACATGTGATGCTTTATCCAGGTCCATAGACTATTTTATTTATGTATATAAGGCTCTCTAATCTGAGGATTAGATCTTAGACTTAACAATGTTTTTTGTTGTTTATCTACTTTGTATTTTTGAGCTTTTCAAAAAATATCTTATTTATCACAAACTAGTAAGTGATTTTTTGTGATAGAATGCTTGCTTATTAAATTTTTTTTGAGAGTTGTGTACAACTTTGATATAACAGTCCATAATTTTTTAAAAGTTACTTTTATTTTTTTCTCTAGTATTTGATCTAGTATTTCTTTTGTCTTAACTTTCTCTTCTATAGAAGCCTTATTTTTAGGTATTAGACCTTTTTATGGTATTGGTCCAAGGTATTTGGCTAGAAGTAGTAGAATCTTAACTATTGGTACTTACATAGGTGTTTTTCAAAAAGAGAATTCATACTGTTAGTTAGTAGCTGATGTTTTGAGTCTACCTTGGCTTCTATTTTCTACTTTTATTGATGAGGATCCCTTTTTATCTAGATTTTGTTTATTTACTTCCAAAACTCTACTATCTTAAAATTGAATCTATTTCTTAAAAAGTGGTTTCTTTATCAGTATATCTAAAACCTAGCTTCTTTTTAAATACAGGTTTTTTTTTGTCTATATATATTCTATGGTTATTTATTTTAGAAAGGTCTTCATATCTTTCTCTTCTGGTTCTGAAGTCAGTTTTCTTTCTAAGTTCATCTTTCATAGTATGACTTTAAGAGTCCTGACTTTTTTTTTTGACTAACATAGCTTATCTAGTTATTCACTTGTTCTAGAAAGTATTTCCTATTGTTTTCTTACTAGCTAGGATGAGATAACAATTCCTTCAGTGTCTAGTTTCTGATTATTCTATATATTGTAGGTTTCTAATTCTAGATCATTCCATATCATTATTATAATCTGTTATAAATTACTATTTTCCCTAAGTCATTATTTATTTTGATTTGATTTAATTTTGGGTTTGTAAACAAGCACAAACAAACAATTGTATATAAGTAGTATAAACCAAACTAGCAAAGACTCTAATAAGCTTTGTCAAACTTTGATTTAGAGTAGGATTGACTCTTGAGTAACTCAACTTAAGTTCTTAATCCTTACACTATATCTCTTTAAGAGCCTAAGATCTCTTAGTGAATGAACAAAGTCATCAATTGACTAAGGCTTAAACTGACTATTGTAACTATTAGTCTCTTAAAACAACAGATATATTACACTTATTTTTCTTTCATATAATCTTCTTGAAATCTCTAACTGGAGCCACTAACTATGTGGTTAGAAAGAGATACAAGGTTGTAACTAATCTCTAAACTACTAGATTTAGATAGAAATCAAAGTATTGTAATATAGAGTAGAAAAGAGGTATATAGTAGAAAAGGATTTAAGAATGAAGTAACTTTAAGAATAGAGAGTTTAAGGACATAATGACTTTAATCTATAAGCTAAAGAAATATACTATAGATTTCTTATATATATACAAGTCTGAGATAAGAATTGTATACAAAGTAATTTATTTATTTCTTAAATTATCAATTTATTACACGGAGTACGTAGGCAGGCTATGATAAACACATTATATCTACTTAGATATGCTACTAACAAAATGTACAATCATAGAAAAAGAAAGAGAGGAAGAAAAAGAAGGAAAAGAAAGACAAAACACATTTGAGTAATATGAATGTATCTCTATAAATACCAGAGTTAATCACTAGCTGTTGTTGAAGTGAAAAGATATTAGATTGCTGATGATGAATTCCATGAAACTTGATATATATATATCCCTTGGGCGTAGTATTGCTTTATAAAAATATGCTCTCTTATTTCAATGTCAGCTTCACTATACAGGCAATGGATTGCTGTGTTGGGGAAAAATCTCTGCCAATATTCTTCTATAGGTATATGTTTAAGCATCATGCAAGTGAATTTTGCATATATAGAGTTGAATAAACCTATATGCAGTAACCATAATCCTTCTTTAGTGTATGTTGGTTTGATGACTCATTTGTTGTTATTTTCAAACTTGAGAAATAGTTGACCTTTCTTTTTACTATCCTTAAATGACTTTTGCCATGATTCAAGTAGGAGATCGCATTTCTCCTTTTTGCTGAGCAAGAATGAATTTTTTTCTAGAAGAATGGGAGAATTATGAGATGACTTGGTTTCTTCATCAACTAGGATATGTTTTGGTCACTTTAGTTTGCTAGGATAATACCAGAAGTGTATTGAGTTTTGACCATTTTTTTTAAGGAACGTTTGTATTTTTTCTACAATGGGAATAATGGATTTCTGGAGATACTGATCACCTAAACTGATGATTTTTTTTCCCACTTCAAATGTGTCTGTGATGACAATGATTTGGTGTGTATTTGAGTTTTCAAGTGCTAACATGAGGCCTATGCATATAGCTATTAGTTTAGCTTCCAACGGAGTAATATTGGTTGCATGTGCTTTGAGTCAATTAGTAACTTTGTTGTCCTTCCAGATGTGGGTGATAGCTGTGGTTGAACCTATTATTTTGACACTTCCATCTGTGATGACAGTAATATCCACAGGTGCTTTTTGCGTTTCGTTGAATGCTACATCAAGTTTTGATGAATAAACAAATAAACTCTCATCATTGGATGACTTGGGAGAATAAAAGATTATTCTATCAGAGAAATGATTGACTAATTGCAAACCAGGATGAAAAATAGAATAAAAAGGGTCAAACTCATCTTTGATTTCTGTAAGTCTTTTACTGATGTCTTTGATAGGACTTTTCAGTTTTAACTTCTGTTTGCTGGTGAGATTTGCTAGCAAATATTTGTAAGGACTTTGATTTCTGCTTTGGCATTGTTTCTTAAACTTATACCACCATCAAGTTATGGTAGCGCCTGAGTTTAGCTGTGCGAATACAATGTTTGAAGACTCCCAGAACCCGTACTTGAATCAACCTAACCCTAAAAGACTACCAGACACAGCTGTTAACATACAGCAAGGCTGTACATTCTAAAAAAATAGTTTTAACTCACCTTGTAGTCTGTCATACTCACTTATGGATTCATTCCCCCTATCTGAAATTGACTATGCTGAAAGAGTAGCAATGTCAAACAACAGAATGGACATTGAAACATCTACCCAGCCCACAGCCCAGTTTACTCAGCCTACAGCCCTTACAAATGACAATGATGCAGTGCCTAATACCTCATGTCAAAGTGACCCTTCTACCATGCCTGTTCCACCATCAGCTATTTCATACAAGGCTAATGATCTGGCTGATCCAAACCTTTGGGATGGTCATTTTGGCCCAGTATCTCTATTTGGCACTAACAAGTTCCTACAAAACAATACTCGCAACATCTCTTGCTCCTTAATACATATTGCTGAACTCATTAAACAAAGGTGTATTACCAATCAGGACAGAAACAAAATCCCTCAATTAGACACATTTGGGGAAGCAGCTTTCACCTTCATATTGGCCATACACAAAGCTGGTTGGGACAAGCTCAACATAACAGACAAAACAAAATCAGCTACAAAATCAGTACTCAATCAGCCCTACTTCTCTCAGGAACAAAAAAAAAACTGGTTGAAAATATTCCCTCACCTATCCCAAAGCATTTGCCTTGCAGATAGGTCAACAAAATCAGGAATCACTTGGAGCAAAGGAAAAAAATCACTAAAAAATCATATGCTCAAGTCTTATCTCCGGCTGTTGATATTCTCAAACTCCACAATACTTTTTCTGCTCTCACCAACAGGAAAATAATCAAGATATACCAGGCCACTATCAACAAGGTTTCTCCAATTAAAAGAAAGGTTTAGGTCACCACCAAAGGTCCCTCCAGAAAACAGGCCATCATTCCAATCCTCTTGCAACAAGCCAATATTATTATGGGTAACACAGGCTTTCATATTAGCTCCATCAATAGCCAGTTAAAGGGGATCAAATCTACTCTTCGGATGGAATTCATGCAACCCTCAACTTAAGGTATGATTATCACCACTAATAACATTCCTGTGGCAAGCGATCTTTCAACAATAGAGAGGTATATTAAATCCATCGAAGGCATCAATCAAAAGGATGTTCTGGCTCCTAGACTTCCCTAGTCTAAATCATATCTAAAAATTACTGGTCTTTCTTATATACAGCCAAATGGTCTTGCACTAACTAGTGAAGATATAACTAACTATTTAAAAAATAGTAATCTCTTCAAAAACATCACATTGGTAGCTCACCCATGAGTTATCAAAGCCTCATCAAAGTCAGACATAGCCATTGTCTGGATAGACATATGGGACATACAAAGTGGTTCAAAAGCAAAATTACTAATCAACTACTCCTTCAACTATGGCAGATGTATTGCCACTATCAGAGGAACGAACATGAATCCAGGAGTACCTCAATATCATAACTGTTGGAAATAGGGACATACCACCTTTACGTACAAAGCTCATGGGTCCAAATGTCAAAAATGCGGTGGCCCTCATAAAATCAAAAATCACAGAGACATGGCTTGGTGCTGCAAGGCTAACTTCAAATTGGATCCCCTCTGACTAGAAACTAAACAAGGGGAACCGTGTCCTCACACATTCAAATGCGTAAATTGCAAAGATGATCATTTAGCTGATGATAATAGATGCCCATATTGAAAGCATAGATTCAATCATGAGTGGTACTCAAAGAAAGCACAAGAGGCCAGAGAAATTAGGGCCAACTTAATTCACCTAGCTATAGATAGAAGGAAAAATAATTAAGCACAATCTAAAAATATTTTCTCAAAATGTTAGAAAAAATAAAACACTTACAGACATAATTTTAGAAACTCAAAAAAATATCTTAGATATCATCTTTATTCAAGAACCACCTTGGTCTCTACTCAGGCATGTACCTAGCCATACTAATTCTGAAGGCAATCCATATTATGGCACTCTGAATCATCTAGACTGGTTGTTATTTGTACAAAACAGTGGAAACACGGAAAACTACCCCAGAGTTGCAACATATATTAATAAACAACTCTCAAAAATGAGGTTTTCTCTTAAAAAAGACCTTATTAATCATTGTGATATCAATGTCATTGATTTTCACAATGGACAAGACATCAATTTCATCATCAATGTATACTCTGATAGCAATCAAACAGCCCTCCAAATATTATGAAATAATACAAATAACATTGGAAATACAGTAGTCATAACAGGTGACTTCAATATTAGAGATAGCAATTGGGATCTGAATATTCAATACCATTCTATTCATACGAAAGATCTTATGACCATCGCTGACAGCTTAAATCTAGAACTTGCCATACCTATAAACTCTGGTCCCACTAGATTTGCAGACAATCAATGAGACTCCAATTCTGTTCTTGACCTCATGTTTATGAACCCAAATAACCCAGGCTTCAATAAACATACCCTCAACCCAGACATGTGACTTCTCTCAGATTACATTCTCTTAATCATAGAAGTAGGCATAAAAGAAGAAAATATTGACTTCTCATTCCAGGCTATAAGGAAGGATAGTGAAGAAGAGGAAGCATTTATTAGAGATATCATAAAAGGCATAAGAAATATCAACACATCTGATCTAAAAAATCAGGCTGACATACAAAGGTGCACCATTGCTCTTTTGGTAACATTTAAAGATGCGTAGTCCATACACTCTACAACCAAAAGAATTACTAAACACTCTAAGGAGTGGTGAAATGAACAATGCACTGTGTGTATTAACAAGTATCATGAGATAGGTGACATCAATAGTTGAAAAGCCTTCAAGTCAGCCATTCAAAATGCCAAAAGAACATTCTTTGACCAGAAAATCCAAGAAATTGCAACGTTCAACAAAAGACCATAGAACTTAATGAATTGGGTAAGAAAGAAGAGTCTACTAGCCATTGAAGCAATCTATCATAAAGGCCAACCATGCAATAATTTTGAAGTATTATGGAATGCCCTTCACAGTTCATATAACTCAGCTAAGAATAGAGCAATTAATACAAGGTTTTTAGATAGTATCAACCAATGTGACAACATAGAACGGCCACCTTTCACAGATCAAGAATTTCTGGATGTCATAGATAAGTGCTCGAATGCATCTTCTCTGGGTCCTGACCATGTCACATGGAGACATCTCAAGCTGTTAATTTCAGACAAAACATGCCTAAGTAAAATCATAAATATCACTAATGTATATATCATAGTAGGTTATTGGCCTGATCAATTCAAGAAGTTAACATTGGTTGTCATTCCAAAACCCAACAAAGCATTGTATAACACACCTAAAGCCTTCAGACCAATTGTTTTACTCAACATCTTGGGCAAGCTCATAGAGAAAGTTATCAGCTATAGGCTTCAATTCCACCTATCTGCCAATGGATTTCTTGATCCTAACCAACTGAAAGGCATTAGACAACAGTCAACTATTGATGCTGGAATGTACCTTATGCACCTTATATGCACAGGCTGGGCCAAAGAGTGTTATACAAGTATCATAGCATTCAATATAGCGCAATTCTTTCCATTGCTCAATCATGAGTTTCTTTCTTTATGTCTCACTAAAGCTAGTCTAAACACTAATGTTCTAAAGTTTTTTAGAGATTACTATTCCAACAGGTCCACCACATATACATGGAACAATTTTACATCCCAGAAGTTTGCTACAAGTGTAGAAGTTGGTCAAGGATCTGCTCTTTCTCCCATTCTATCTGCTATTTATCTTGCTCCAATCATAAAAACATTCAAAAAAAGAATAAAAAATCTAAAAGAAAAAATTCATATAGACATTCTTTCTTTTGTAGACAATGGTCTTCTAATTTCTTAGGAGAAGAGCTATGAATTGTCTTCTACATTCCTTCTCAGTAGTTACAATATGATATCTAAAATCTTTTCAGATGCGGGCCTCGTCATGGAACACAACAAATCAGAAGTGTTTTACTTCATTCAAGCTTGTAATCTTCTTAATCCTCCCATCAATCTCACATTGGTTGGTGGACCCATACTTCATCCAAAATCTATCTGGAGGTACTTGGGTTTCTTTTTTGACTGAAAACTCAATTTTCACCATCACGTACATTATTATACAACTAAGTGTCTTTCAACACTTAATGCCATAAAGATGCTTGGCAATTCATCAAGAGGTCTTCTTCCTATGCAAAAACACCTTCTATACAGAATGTGCATTGTACTGATAGCCTTATATAGGTTCCAACTATGGTTTTTCAAGGGTGCTCCAACAGTAAAAAAACGTTATGGAATTAAAGAAAATACAATGTAGAGTAGCCTTATAGATCACTGGGGCCTTTTGTACATCTCTCTCAGAAGGCATTGAAGCTATAGCTGGTCCCATACCTATAAACCTTCACCTTAAAAAGCTCAACAGATGCCATTATCTCAGATATGCAACCATCTCTCCATCACATGCCATCAACTCTCTCCTTGACAAACACCAAAACAGGAATCAGAGTCAATACAAGTTTGCATTATCAAATCTTACCAACAAACAAATGTTGAAGCCCTATCAAAGACGTCAGCAAAAGACTCAATGAAATCAAAGATAAATTTGATCCATTTCACACTATTTTTTATCTAGGTTTGCAATTAGTAGATCATTTCTCTAATAAAATAGTTTTTCATTCTCCTGATTTATCCAATGATGAAGGTCTGTTTGCCTATTCATCAAAATTCAATCTGGCCTTTGAAAAAACGCAAAAATCATTTAAAGATACCGCTGTCATTTTAGATGGAAGTGTCAAAGCATTAGGATCAGCCACAGCTGTTATATACATATGGAAGGACAATAAAGTCACTGCTTGTCTCAAAGTGCACACAAATAATGTTTCTCCATTAAAAGCTGAATTAATGACTATACATATCAGCCTCATATCCGCAATGGAAAGCTTAGAGATACACCAAATTCTCGTCATCACAAACTCACTCAAAGTAGGGAAAAAAATCATCTCTTTGGATAATCAATATCTCTAGAAATCCATCATCCCTATTGCTGAAAAAATACAAAGGTTTCTTAGAAAAGACAGTCGTAATTCAATACACTTCTGGTATTGTTCTAACAAGCTAGAGTGGCCTAGACATACTCTTGTTGATGAAGAGACCAAATCATCTCACATTCCACCTATCCTCTCTGAAAAAAACTTGTTCTTACTTAGCAAAAAGAAAGAATACAATCTCATACTTGAATCTTGGCAGAAATTGTTCAAAGATAGTAAAAAGAAAGGACAACTTTTTCTCAAATTTGAAGATGATAATGACAGAGTCATCAAACTGACGTATACTAAGGGAGGATTATGGCTACCACATATAGGAGTTTCAAACTCTGTATGCATGAGATTCACTCGTATGATGCTTGGGCATGCACCTATAGGAGAATATCAGCAGAGATTCTTCCCCAACACACTAATCCAATGTCCTTGTAGTGAAGCAGACATTGAAACAAGAGAACACATTTTTATGCAATGCAAGCAATACAAAGCATCGTCACATCCAAGAGATATATGCTTATCAAGCTTTGTTGAGTTTATCATTGACAATCCAACGTTGTTTTGTTTTGATAATAGCTAAAAGATGGTTTTGGTATCCATAAAGATACATAGATGTTATCCAAATGCATTTGGTCACCTTTCCTTCTATTTCCTCTTTATTTCTCTCTTTTTTTTTTATTTTTCTCATTTGTTCATTTTGTTGCTAGCTTATTTATGTAGATATAGTGTATCTATCATGGCCTGCCTGTGTGCTCTGTGTAATAAATTGTTGATTTAAAAAAAAAAAAATTCCTGCTTTGGTGATTTTCAAGGAGGGAGTTGATGGCATATGATGGAGGGATGGTTGCATATCTGAGGTGGTAACATCCATTGAGTTTTTTGAGGTGAAGGTTTATGGGGACAAGACTGGCTATAGCTTTGACACCTTCTGATAGAGACATGTGGAAGGCACCAGTGATCCACAAAGTTGCTCTTCATTGCATTTTCTTTAACTCCATGATATTCTTTACTGTTAGTGCGCCTTTGAAGAACTATAACTGAAAACCATATAAGGCAATTGGTATAATGTATGTTCTGTATAAAAGATGCTTCTGAGATGGTAGGAGACCTCTTGATGAATTGCCTAGCATTTTCATAGCGTTTAGTGTTGAAAGACATTTGGTTGCATAGAAGTGAACATGATGATAGAAGTTGAGTTTGCAGTCAAAGAAGAACCCTAAATATCTCCAGATGGATTTTGGATGAAGTACAGGCCCCCCAACCGGCATAAGGTTGATGGGTGGATTAGGAGGATTGCGGGCTCAAGTAAAATGGAATACTTCAGATTTGCTGTGTTCCATAATAAGGCCTGCATCTGATAAGATTCTGAATATCATGTTGTAACTACTTAAGAGAAAGGCAAAGGACAATTTATAACTCTTCTCCTAAGAAATTAAAAGACCATTGTCGACAAAGGATAAAATATCTGTAGGTATGTTTTCTTTTAGATTTTTTATTCTTTTTTTGAATGTTTTTATAATTGGGGTAAGATATATAGCTGATAGAAGGAGAGATAGGGCTGAGCCTTGACCAACGCCTATGCTTGTGGCAAACTTTTAAGAGATGAAGTTGTTCCATGCATATGTAGTGGATCTATTAGAATGATAGCTTTGAAAGAACTTTAGTATGTTAGCATTTAGCCTAGCTTTCTCAAGGCACAGGGAAAGAAAAGAGTGATTAAAAGAAGGGAAGAATTGAGCTATATCAAATGCTATGACATTCATATAACATTCTTTAGCCCAGCCTGTGCAGATGATATGTGTAAGGTACATTCCAGCATTGATAGTTAAACATTGTTTAATACCTCCTAATTGACTAGGATTAAGGAATTCATTAGCTGATAGGTGGAATTGAAGACAATGGCTTATGACTTTCTCAATGAGCTTGTCTATGGTATTGAGTAGGACAATAGGTCTGAAGGCTTTGAGAGTATTGTATACCATCTTGTTGGGTTTTGGGATGATGACCAACGTAGCTTTCTTGAACTAATTGGGCCAATATTCCACTATGATGCAAGCATTAGCAGTATTTATAATCTTACTTAGGCAGATTCTGTCATGAATAAGTGATTTAAGATGCCTCCATGTAATATGGTCAGGACCTGGGGCAGATGAATTCAAGCACTTAGCTATAGCATCTATAAATTCTTAACCTGTAAAGGGCAGCCATTCTATATTGCTGCATTGGTTAATTCCTTCTCGAAACCTTGTACTGATAGGCCTGTTCTCAGCTGAATTATATGAACTGTGAAGAGCATTCCATAGTGTCATGAGGTTGTTGCAAGGTTGGCCCTCATGGTATATTGCTTTTATGACAGGTAGATTTTTCTTTTTTACCCAATTCATGAGGTCTTTTGTTAGATGACACAATTTCATGGATTTTTTGATCAAAAAAAGTTCTTTTGGCATTCCAAACAGTTGATTTGAAGGCCTTCCAACTATGAAGGTCTCCTGTCTCATGATATATGTTAATACACTCAGTGCATTGTTCATTCCACCACTCCTTGAAGTGTTTAATGATGCGCTTAATCATAAAATGTATAGACCATGTGACCTTAAAGGCTATTGTGAGAGTGGTGAAGCACCTTTGTATGTCTTCCTGGCTTTTAAGATCTGATATGTCGATGCTTCTTATACTTTTTATAATATCTTTTATAAAGGCTTCTTCTTCTTTGCTATTCTTCTTTATTGCCTAAAAAGTAATGTCAATATTTTCCTCTTTTATGTCTATGTTTATGATAAAGGGAACATAGTCGGAGGATAGATGGATGTCGGGATTGAGGGTGTGTTTGTTAAAGCCCATGTTATTTGAATTCATAAAGACGAGGTCAAGGATAGAGTTGGAGTCATATTAATTATCTGTAAACCTAGTAGGGCCCAGATTTATTGGTATAGCTAGGTCAAGGTTTAAACTGTTAGCAATGGACATAAGGTCTTCTATGTGAATAGAATGGTAGTGAACATTGGGATCCCAGTCGCTGTCTCTAATGTTGAAGTCGCCTGTCATGACTAGTGTATTTCCAATACTTCTTGTATTATTGTGTAGAACTTGGAGAGCTGTTTGATTACTATCTGAGTATATGTTGATGATAAAGTTAACATCTTGGCCATTGTGAAAGTCAATGACGTTAATGTTTTGGTGATTTATTAAGTCCTTTCTAAGGGAGAACCTCATTCTTGAAAGATGCTTGTTGGTGTATGTTGCAACTCAGAGTAGTTTTTGATACTTTCGTTATTTTGTATGAATAGTGACCAGTCTGGATGATTAGGGGTACCATAGTATGATTCGCCTTCAGAGTTTGTGTGACTAAGAATATGCCGTAGTAAGGACTGAGGGAGTTCTTGGATGAGAATGATGTCCGAAATATTTTTTTAGGTTTCTAGAATTATATCAGTGAGTGTTTTGTTTTTCCTTATGTTCTGAGAGAATATTCATAAGTTGTGCTTAATCATATTGTATTCCTGCCACCTATGGCTAGGCGAATTGAGTTGGCTCTGATTTTTCTGATCTCCTGAGCTTTTCTTGAATACCACTCTCAATTGAATCTATGTTTCCAATAAGGGCATTTGTTGTTGTTGGCCATGTGATTGCCTTTGTAATTTACACATTTGAAAGTATGAGGGCATAGTTTGCCTTGTTTGGTTTTGAGATGCAGGGGGTTCAATTTGAAGTTGGCCTTGTAGCACCAAGCCATGTCTCTATAATGCTTGATCTTGTGAGGACCGCTATATTTTTGACACTTGGCACTGTGAGCTTTGCACAAGAAGGTTGCATGACCCCATTTTCAGCAGTTGTGGCATTGAGGCACTCCTAGATTCATATTGGTGCCTCAAATAGTAGCAATGAATCTACCATAGTTGAAAGAGTGGTTGATAAGTAGTTTGGCTTTTGGACTGCTCTGTGAATCCCAAATGTTGATCTATATAATAGCCATATCTGACTTGGGCGATGCTTTGATGATGTGCAGTTTGGCTGCTAAAGTGATGTCCTCGAACAGATCGCTGTTTTTTAAGTAGTTAGTGATGTCATTACTAGTTAGGGCAAGGCCACTAAACTACATATACAGAATGCCTGTAATTTTTAGGTACAACTTTGATTGGGAAAGTTGTGGGGCGGAGACATCATTATGGTCAATATCTTTAATAGATTTGATGTATTTTTCCATTGTTAAGAGGTTGCTTAGTGCAGGTAGGTTATTAGTGATGATGGTTAATCCTTCAGCTGAAGGTCATATGAATTCTGCTTAGAGGGTAGATTTAAGCCCTTTTAAGTGACTGTTAATAGAGCCTACATGAAATCCTGCATTGTTCATAATTGTGACTGAATGTTGAGTAGGAATTGGGACAATGGCCTGTTTTTTAGAGAGACCTTTAGTGGTGACTTGCATCTTTTTACCTTTAGGAGGTGCCTTGTTGAGAGTAGCGTTGTGAATTTCAATAATTTTTTTGTTAGGAAGAGCAGAGAAAACATCCCTGAGCTTGAGAATGTCAATGGCTGAAGAGAAGGCTTGAGTATATGATTTAGCCGTGTTTTTGTTTTTCTTCCTTTGTTCCAGATGTTTCCTAACTTCTTCTAGTTGTTTATGGGAAAGGCGCATAGGGGTGGACAAAGGAATTTTTTCAACCAGGTTTTTTTTGCCAGGGTTTAAACTAGGTAAGGCCAATTCCACAAATTGTAACTTGATTTTACATCCAAGGGTGGTCCTATCTGACGTGTTGAGCTTATTTTACCCAGCTTCATGGATAAACGTAAATATGGCTTCACCAAATGAGTCTATTTGAGGAATTTTATTGCCATTGCAGTTTGTTATATTCCTTTGTTTAATGAATTGGGCCATATAAATCAGAGAACATGAGATGTTTTGAACATCGCTCTATAGAAACTCATTCATGCCAAATAAAGATACTGGACTAAAGTGGCCATCCTAGAGGTTTAGGTCAGCTGGAACGTTAGCCTCATATGGTATGGCTGAGGGAGGAACAGGCAGAGTAGAAGGATTGGTTTGACACAAGGCATTAGGCGCCGCCTCACTGTGATCATGCAGAGGTTGAAACATATTGTAAGTCACATTGTCTGTTGACTAGTTGGACATTTCAATGTCCATCCTGTTATTTGCAGTTGCTATTCTTTCAGCATAATCATCTTCAGAGGGAGGGAATGAATCCATAGGTGAAGGGGATGGGCTATGGGGTGTATTATAACTGTTTCTGAGGGGCATTCAACCACGCTGTATGTTGACAGCGGTGTCTGGTGGTCTTTTGAGGTTGGGTTGATTTATGTAAGGGTTTTGGGAGCTATCAGACATTGTATTTGCTATGTTAAACTTGGGCACTACCATATTGTGATAGAGGTAAGAGTTCAAGAAGTGAAAATGAGACTACAATGTAATGTAGATTTTAGAAAAGAGAAATAATTAAATAATAAAAGAAATAAATAATTACTAATTCCAGTGTCCAGATATGTATATGACACAATAGAGGATATTGTGAATAATTCGAATTGTTATTTTCTTATTGATTCACACTTCTACACTTATCTGATCAATTACTGATCAGTATTTCTTCTTATCAATTATTCTTTGATTTCTAGTTGGCAGACAATGTTTGCCTTCTGGTGTAGGTGTTTTGTTCCTCAGTTCTGTGTCTATCAGGCTGGGTTGGATTGTTTGACAGTTTGGCAGTGTTATTCTTGTTGTCAAAGAGGAGAGCATATAGTTGACTAGTGGTATAAGGTTAATATTGATTAGGGCCATGAGTGTGAAGATTGAAGGATCTGTCTTTTGAGTTGTTCAATCTGAGGGACCTGCTCTAAACTTATTTTAGTGTATTGTAGTTGGCACTTCTTTTTTCCAGAAGTTTGTAATAAAAACTGCTTTCCACAACCCCACCCCTTCTACTTCTCCTGAACACTATCTCTCTTTCATCTTCCCAGATCATCATGCTCAGTACCTTAGCTTGTGTGGTGAATGATTTTCTGGTTAAATCCTGGGGTGTGGATCTGGGCTTTCCTGAAAAGATCGCAATATCACATTGATTATCTTCCCCACAAGTTTCAAGTTATGATGTATTAAGCAGCCCAGGATCTGAACATGGTTGGACATATTAGAAATATGCTAGCGTTGAGCTTTTGGGACATACTTGAAGAGGTTCGGGCAGACTAGGTGGTGTCATTGTAGTAGTAATATGAATTATTTCATTGAAGCAACGAGTTTGACTAAACTCATCCTCTGTGTTTGGAAGAAATTAGGCCACAATAGTACTGGATGTCTACCATATCAACTGTTAGTTTGGTTCGGGTATAAAGGGTATCTACTCAAGTAACACAAAGAAGACAGTGACAAACGAACGTTAAATCTCTAGAAGACGTCTTGAGAATGTGGACAATTGACAGAAGTATGGCCCCAGGATTCACAGTCATCACAAAATTCTCTAGAGGAGCGGGAGGTTATCAAGGAATCTGGTGCTTCCTCTTTCAGAAGGTCACAAGTGAAGATATCATGTCCCGGATGCTCGCAGATCTCACATAGACTTGTAGGTTGGGTGTCGTTCGTAGAACTTTTCATTGACGTTGTGCTTGATTGATGGCATAGGGCGTTGGGTTCTCCATTTGTTTTGTTAGATTTGTTAACTTTCGTTCTTAACCGTTCCAATTCTTGTTCAAGTTCATCCTGTGAACAACGATAAGAGTGGCAGTTATACCGAGGCTGATTCAAGCTTACTTCATGGTATATCTATGCATATATTTAGTTGACTGCTCACTGCAAAAAATGATGATCGCCGCACCTTTGACTCGACTAGGGTCTCTAGCTCGCTAATTTCTTTGTTGAGCTATATCGTTGTAAGAAAGGTCCGCAGACTTTCAAAGTGGACTAGCATACATCATGAATTATTCTTGCGTGCCTAGTCTCTGTCTCAATCAATCGTTTCCGTAGACCGTCGATCTCTGCCTAGAAGTTGGATAAATGCTAACTCCAGAATTTGTCCAGAAATGAACACGAATGCTGACCTCATTCTGGACTTGTCGATCAGTACGGGATTGCTGTAAGACTTCAGCATCTTTGGGAGAGGCTATTAAATCTGCTTCTGAGCTGTCAAGATTGTTTTCCAATATTCGAATCTCCTGAGAAGTGCTTTCGGTGTCATTGCCTCCTCTAGAATGATAGTCACAAACTTGATGAAGATGTTCAGCTTCTGATTGGAGTAGTTTCGTCTCTGACTTGAGTATTTCATTTTCGGATTCTAGAAGTTTGATCTTCTGGGATGCTGCAGCATGTTCCTTCTGAAGTTCCTGAACAATGTGTCTAGATAACCTTTAGTTATGCGGAACAAGAGCGATGAACTTATCACAAACTTCAGACCAGTGATTTCCTCTCGAGGATTGGCCAGGTCTGATTTCGACAGTGGATCTATTGAGGTCCCGACGACGTCACCATTGACTTTCTCCCTGCGTGTGTTTTCTAATTTGGCGATTCGAGTGACAAGTGCATTGTTTTGGCTCAAGAGCTGCAATCTACCTTAAGATGTGGTTCAGAGGTTTCTGTACCAACTTACTTTAGAATTCTCCGAGTGAATATCATTCTGTGTGCTATCTGCGGCTGATTGGTCACCTTGTAGTTCAACAGTGTTCTGGACGAGTCAGCGCATTGAACAACTTAGGAAAAGATGCACTTACTGCGAGATCTGCTCTCAAAGCCTCGATTTCTGCTCGTGCATTCTCTAAAGCAATCTGACTCTCACGTAGGGCTTCTTCAATCTCCTCTACTCGATTTCTAGCGGTTGCCTCTGCCTCCGCCATCCTCTCCGCCTCTATCCGACCCTCACTAAGTTCTGACCTCATATTGTCCTCTTTTTCTTTCAACTTCTTCATCCGCTCTCGGAGGGCAGCTTCTTCCTTCTCGCTGTTAACTCGGGACTCCTCCATCAAGTCCTCTAACACTGTTATTTTCTTTTGTAAATAAAGAACTTGATCTCGTAGGGCTTCATTGTCAATTTCTGCAGCGGATCTGTGATTCTCTGGTTGTAAATCTGATTCTGATTCTTTGTCCGTAGCAGCTTGTTCGAGCCATGTAATCCGTGACTCAAGATCATATCGCTGGCTATCAGCAACACTTAACCTTTCCTCATAGAGAGCTATGGTTTCCTATGCAGGATAAAAAAACTGTTTGCTGCACTCAATTTGACAAGAGGGTCGTACCTGTCCTGCGAGCCTTAATTCATCGATTTGAAATCCTAGTTCATCAATTTGAATCTTCAAATCTGCTTTCGCAGCTTGGAGTTCCCGATTTTCCTGTTCAAGTTTGTGGCGCATGGAATTCACGTCTGCTAACTCGCATTTAAGGGCTTCACTAGTCCTTTGAGATTCAGTTGACTGTTGAACCAGACAGTTTTCCAGATCCTCAATTCGGCGAGAACTAACCTCACAACTATTGCGGAGGTCTGCGAGGTCAATTAGACTTAGTTCAAGAGCCTTGGATAGGCCTTCCTTTTCCTTCATCAGGGCATCTCTTTCTTCAGCGGCCTTTCTGCGCCCTTCTTCCAGTTGTTGATCAAGATGGACCTGATTCTGAGCAATGGCACTCTCTTTGTCAGAGATAAGACGTGCATTTTCAACCTGTAGCACATCAAGGCGTGCATGAAGTTCTAAAATGTGGCCTTCAGAGTGATTCTTTTGTTGTAATGAATTTGCGGAATCAGATCTATCGGAAGCGTTATCGTTTCCCTCATCACCCATGAGTAGGCTAACACGATCCTGATATGTCTTGCCCTGGAATTCTAGACTAGACAGAGTGGGGCCATCCAAACCTAGTTGATTGAGGGAGGTTGAACGTGACATCGAGCAGGCCGGTGAGGCAGGAGGAGGCATAGCAGCTGAGCTAGGAATCCGGCCACGAGGAGTCGATCGACTCGCAATTGAATAGATAGAGGGTCCTATGTTGGGGATACGGCCGTTAATACCTGGCTTAGGAGTCGAGAATGGTGAGCTCGGAGGACGGGAGGGGGAAGAGACAGTCCGTGAAATCGACGAAGACGGGGAGAAACTGGAATTGGGTTGGCCGACTAATCTGCTAGTTTTTTCTTTTCCTGAGCTTAACTGCGCAGCTGTCATCTTTGCATATTTAGCAGCTCTTGACCCTGGAGTTATTTTATCTGGGAGGTTTTTCGCATCATCCATCTGTCCAGAAGCGAAGTTCGAGGTGCTGGTGGACTTCACAGGCGTCACTCCTGGAGTTGTTCTCCCGTTCATTTTAGATGGTGTGACACAACCATTGAGAGGAGTTGCACGTCCACCGGAAAGAGATAATGAGGGCATACGAGAAGCCAGTGATGGTGTGATACGCCCCGAAAACGATGTACGGCCGCTCTTTGAAGAAGATACTGAAGGTGCTCGAGGTAAATTCTTTTGATAAAACCGACCGGGAGATAATTTGCTAGCTGCCACAAACACTCCACAATTGTCTGAACACGAGAAATATCGAATCCTGGAGAGGTGTATGGAAGATCGATAAGAGCAACGCCGACCAAAATAACTCACCCATTGACGCTACCATTATTCTTTCCTCTTCCCGCAAACTGACTGATCAGCTCAACACCGGCCCATACGCCATTTTTACCTTCAATTTCTCCCATATATCGCAGCACACCTTCTAGTGCAAGGGAGTCGACTCTGACACTATCTCCAACATTGAGCTGTCGATTTACATTCCTGGGTTGAACGTCCGATTGACGGCTGGGGGACCGACTAGTGGATTGGGAGACAGCTGGGGTTTTCGTGCGCCCGGGCAGTTGATTACCATTATGACCTTCAGCCGCTGAATGGCGGCCTGACTTAACAGAGTGGGGTGATGAGGGTCGAGATCCTATCTGCGGCAAGCGATGCTGGGCAGGATGACTGGCTTTTATTGCGTCGGACAATGCGCGGGACATAGACTCCGCATCAATCGGCTGCGCTGATTGAGAGTTTGAAGCAGAACAAGAACGACCTGGTATCCCACTCTTTCCAGGTGCAGGAATACCGGATGTTCGAGATTTCCCAGGATTAGCCATAGAGAACACAATGATAAGCGAAGAATAAATGGGATTTCTATGCTTTTTCTGCACGTGACCTCATATTACTCAAGTATAAACCATGTTGAATTTTTAGAAAACAAAAGCAACCGTAATAACATGAGATAGGACATCCTTGCCTGTCTAGCCGCGCTTTTTCGAGACACCAACGGTCTTACCACGACGCCCTATCACACAACCGATTGTCAGAATGCCGCACATTTACTAAATAGTTTTATTGACTGACCTGTAGTTTTGGTATGTTGACCTCGCACTCGAAGGCCCTGTGAGTGCCTGACACCACGATTACAGCGCATCTTTCTCAAACGCTCAATATCCTCTCGTAGCTTCGAGTCAACACCATTAGAAAGAATTTGAGAGTTCTTGCCATCCACAATATCCTTCTGCCTATTGAGAAACCAAGAGGGGATCTTGAATTGCTCTGGGTTTTGGATGATTGTTACGAGGCGTTCAAGTTCGTCCGGGTTAAGGTCACCAGCACTGAGATCTTGGTTGAAATGACCCTGAAGAACATCAATAGAGAGACTCACCGTTTATTGAGGTCGACATCAGCCTTCTTGCATACAATATTTGAGTAGCGGCGACCAACACCCTTAATCTCCGTCAATGCATACATAACCTTGCGCTTGCCATCGACATTTGTGTTCAGGAGACGCAGAATGTGCTATGAATTGAACGTTACTACTCTGGTCATCAATGGGCCAAGAATTGCGAACCTGGAATGGATTCTGGGCGTCTGAAACAACGAGAGACATGTTGAATCAGAACTGCATAGACGTCAGCTCTATAGCTCTATAAGATCCAACCAAAGTTATCCAGTGTTAGAGATTGTAATCCACCCGATTGATATGGTCACATTCTCAGCAGATTACGATGACAGAAGACTGCAACCAAGATGGATGTGGCAATGGTGGACTCGGGATGCTCACCTTGTCTGGATCGTCGGTAACTACGTCGGTAACTTTTGAGGGTGCGCGGAAGTGATACGTTACCGCCGAGACTATTTACTTCTATTTATTGCAGAAATTATATATACAAAATTCATTATGCATCACAATAACGAGTCCTCAGGAGGAGGGTCCTCAGGATTGGTAGAGGTGTATAGCCGTGCCTCTGGCACACCTAAAAACCTTGTTATCCAAAATTCGTTACATCTGAGTTACATAATCCTGAGCAACTTTGAGGGCTTCTGGTAACCGATCGATATTTACGCCCGATCCTTGCGCACTATCCTCCTTTCCTCCTGCCTGGAAATCACGTTCAATGTATAGTGAAGGAAAAAAAGGAAAACAAACACACCTTGCCACCAATTATTTCGCTGATCTTCGAGGCCCAAGTACGAGCATCGAGGCCTTTCTCTTTCAAGGAATTTGAAACGAAGTTTACATGGGCAATTTTGCTGTCATCTGGATCTACGCTGAATAGGTAGACAGTTTTACCTAATTTTCGGGCCTGTGAAACCACGCTCTGAAGAATCTACAACAGAATGACAACTGCCGTGCATTGCAAGGAGAAGACCAGATACCTTGAAGTTGCCATTCACCTCGAGGATTCCGACAAATGATTCACTTCCCTGGCTATCATTGAAGTACTTCACCACTCGTTCAGTAGCCTGTAAAAGCTTAGTGTAACCACTACCACTAGTTTAGGTTTCCATACCTCCTTGTTGGCCGCATTTTCCATTTCCTTCTTTTGTTTATCAAACTTTTTTCGAATTACGCTCATCTTAAGGTTTATGTCGGCTTTTCGAAGAACAGAAATATCACTTTGTCCCAATTCCTGTTCAAAGCATCAGGAGTGCATGAGAAAAAAAAGGTTGGAAACATACCACACCAAAGGACTTCAGACCCGTATCCTTTTCTTTGCCATCAAGACGTTCGAGACCGTCCAATTTTTCCTGGAGACTAACCGCTCGTCTTTTGATGTCTTGCGCCTGCTCACCTGTAACTGCGGTAATTCGTCTTACTCCTTTGGCAATCCCAGACTCTTCCGTGATCACGAAATCTTGGATATCACCAGTTTTGGCAACATGGCTATTCTAAAAGTAAGCTGATATGCTGGGACACATTTTCAGCATGGACTTACGTGCCACCACAGAGTTCTACACTTGTTCCGCGCCATTTGGGATTCTCTATGTCTTTCACAATATCATCGACATCATATTCCAGGGTCACGACGCGAACTGGGTCTGGGTATGATTCTCCGAAGACTGCCCTCAAACCGGGAATCTTATAGGTAGTTTGGAGATCAAGTTCTTTGCTGTAAACTTTGACGTCTCGTCGAATCCAGTCGACGCTCATCTCCTGGATCTTCGCTACTTCATCAAGAGATAATTGGCATTTGTGAGAAAAGTCGAAGCGCAACTTGTTTGGGGAGACAAGTGAACCCTTTTGATCGATGTGATCACCGAGCACTTCGCGTAGATTAAAATTGAGGATATGGGTCGCAGTATGATTGTTTCGTAGGTGCGACCTTCGAACCTGAATCACGGTGAAGACCTATTATTCACAACAGAGAAAACAATCAACCTCGTCGTAAGTTGAGATAACCTCATTCCCGACTTCAAGAACACCATATTTCAAGCGACCAATATGGAGAACATAACCATTGTAGACTTGAACATTAGTGACTTCGAAATCTGCAACGCCATCGATGAAAATATTTCCAGTATCATACTCCTGTCCACCAGCTTCAGCGTAGAAGCTAGTCTTATCGAGTAGCAAACCAAAGCTTGTATTGCCAGGGATTTCTGCAGTTGTGGACACAAAACTCTTATTAAAAAGAATGGCTTTGACATTTGTGGTGATAGTTCTGATATCTGTACCACAGGTTAGTAACCAAAACAGTCAAAGTCAAAGAGTATGTGACGGACTAAATTTGGCAGTGTCATCAGTTTGAGAAACACCAGGATCTTTCTCGAGGGCAGCGATATGATATAAATCGAGTTTCACGGTATCAGCTGGACCATCTTTGTCCGACCCTTTGCTCGCTTCCCTAGACCAAGCCTGGGCCGCTTCAAATTCTTTCTGATTGATTCCCAAACCAAGCTCTTCAGCCATTAAGAGGGTGAGGTCGACAGGGAAACCGTAGGTATCATATAGGCGCCATACGTCTTTGCCGTTGAGCTCAGTAAGACCTTGCTCCTTCGCGCGTAGAGCAAGTTGATCAAACAATTTCTCTCCGCGATCCAGAGTTCTTGCAAATAACACTTCTTCATCATTGAGAATTTCTTGAACCTCTGTGACCTTGTAAGTAATTTCTGGAAAAACTGTCCCCTGCAGACTTATTAAATCCAGGATAGGGTGATTGTAATACTGGTGCTCACCATGATCTCAACGACGACGGGCAACAAAGAAGAGAAAAATGTCCCAATCTCAACTCCCAGTTTCTTTCGTGCATACCGAGCGCCTCTGCGCAGAATTCGACGCAAGACGTAACCTCTCCCAAAATTATTAGGAACGCCCCCATCACTGAGAGCGAATGTCAGAGTTCGGACATGATCGGCAATCACCCGATAGGCAGTATCAATCCCATCCTTGTCTTCATCTCCAAATTTACCTTGATAAGGGCGAACACCGCTCAGCTCCTGAATTTTCTTGAAGATTGGGTAGAAGATATCAGTGTCATAATTTGATCGTTTGTCTTGAATGATAGAGACCAGCCGCTCAAAACCCATCCCAGTATCGACATGTTTCGAAGGGAGAGGTTTTAATGACCCATCGTCTTCCCGATTGAATTGGATGAAAACGTTGTTCCATATTTCGAGAACATCGGGGTCATCTTGGTTGACCAGATGAGCTGCGTTCCTCCCACCTATACGATCGTAGTGTATCTCACTTAATGGGCCTGAGTATCAAATGACATTGAGAATGTAATGACAGTACTACTCACCTACAAGGTCCACATGGACCAGTTGCGCCCATCTCTAATCTAGGATGAATGCTCGTTCATGGAACAGCAGATCTACACACCCCAAAAGTTATCCTTGGCATTTCCAGGTAGAATATGATCTTCTGGAACGCCCTGGGCTAACCAAATTTCCTTTGCCTCTGAATCCGGCTCAAGGTTATTCTTTGGGTCTCCCTCGAAATAGGTGACATAGAGGCGGTCTCCAGGTAATTGGTATACTTTAGTAAGGAGCTCCCATGAATAGCTGATGGCCTCCTTCTGTTTAAAATCAATCATAAGAAGAGCATTGAACAGGAGTTGAATCAGAGTGACCTTAAAATAGTCACCGAACGACCAGTTTCCGAGCATCTCGAAGAATGTGTGATGATAAGAATCCTTACCAACATCATCAAGATCTGGAGAGGTCATTAAGCCAAAATAGAAGGCGACAGTTTTCATCACAACAAGGTACCATTGTGTTTTCCACCAGCCCTGATGCATTTTTGAGAGTTGAACGCACGCTTGAGTTTAGCATGTTCAGAACGAGGGTCAACTGTTCCCAAAAATATTGATTTGTACTGTAGGCAGGTTCAGAGAGACAGGAGACAAGGTGATGTTGGGTGATTAACCTGGTTCATACCCGCATTGGTAAAGAGGAGGGTAGGATCTTCGAAAGGTATAGTGGATGAGGAAGGAACGAAAGAGTGTTGCTTAGAACGGAAGTATTCGAAAAAAGTCTCCCGAATCTCCTCAGAGGTCCAGTGACTAGTGTCGTGCTTGTGAGACATAGAAGTCGATAATCTACGGTGCGAATGGAGAATGATCCTGCGAAGGGGAAGAAACATCTGATTACATGATTACGGCAAGTGCCGCAGATGAGCAAGTCACGGCCGTTGTAACATCACAACTTTTAATGGTGGCCGAAATTCACACACTTCATAATCACGTGGTCCCGCGTTCAACTCGAGAATGCTCTCGGAACTTTAATGTCCGCCCACACGATGGACACCGATAATGTGAGCTGCTCAGTCTGTTGAAACTTACTCTCAATGACTCCCTCAATCTCAGAAGATACTCACATTGCAAGAATTTGTTCAGTCATTCGAGAAACTCAAACACCCTGTCTTGCTCCCAGAATCAGAGGAATCGTGGGACCAGATCTACAATGGGTATCAACAATTAGGAAGGCTATGCCAGTCCGGAGCGTTTGAACAACCAGCAGGGGTTATCTCCTCCTTCCGTTCGATTCATCGAAATATCATAAGTGCGATCAACTCAGAACGTACGCGATTGTCCGGTGCAGCACTGGATGTCTTGAGTACCTTAGCAGAAGGGCTCGGTACAGATTTCGCTCCCTTGCTGTCATTGTTCCTTCCCAGTATTTTGTTGCTCTGTGGACGAACTAACAAGACTACTATCTCGAGAGCAAAAGGCTGTGTCCTCGCAATAATCGAGACCACGCAGCTCCCTGGTATACTCAATTACTTGGCTCAGTTCTCCAAAGACAAGTCCCCGACAATTCGACTTGTGGCAGCAGAAGGGACACTTTCTTGCCTCAAGTGCTTCAATCCGCCTGACATAGAGCAGGAGAATTTATCATTCTGTATTGAAGCCCTTATTCGCACTTTCGTTCGAGATGCAAACGCAGATATAAGGAAGGTCGGAAAGGAGATCTTTTGGAATTATAAAGTGTTACTTCCGGATCGAATTGCTAGGTATTTCTTTCTCTCTCTCTCTCTCTCTCTCTCTCTACCTTGCCCTTGGCTATATAACTCATGATTTCCCAGTTTTGCTGCACCTCTTACCCCAATGACCCGTAAACATCTGCAACTGACGGCTTCAAGTATTCCCTCACACGGTCACGGGCCAACATCTATGGTTGCTCGACCAGTCTCCAGAACTATGATCGAAACCTCCAACACACAGCTGATTCAAAATCGAGGCCTGGCTCGACCTCCCAAGAATGCCTCCAACATCACAGAACCCACTGCTCTCTCGCAACCTTTCAAATTGTCGAGGGCTACTCAGATTTTGGCAAAGCGCACAGCAAATGCTTCATCCACCAAGTTCATCGAACAGAAGGCTCACAAAACAGTCTCTCATCCTTACGCACAACAAAAGAATGCAACAGGTCCTCAGAGAGTGATCAGGCCCGACAAAAAGCCTGCGGCAGTGACATCCGTTCCCTCAATGACTCAAACTGATATCAAGACTTCTACAGCAAGACCGGCCGACGCCTCTTGCTCGCGAGTCGTCTCATCGAATTTGCTAATGCACTCTTCTGGCTGTCAACCGGCAGCTCCTTCAAAAAAACAGATTGCTCGGAAGGATCCAGAAAATATGAAGCTATCAGGTGATGCCCTGGCTTCAACCACGGCGTCAAGAAACCTCAGCCGTCCCACTATCTCCCAACTAGCCCGAGTTCGACCTCCAGTGATCAAGACTGTACCCAAGACGATACCAAAATTGGAAACGCGTAAAACCAAGCTCTCGGCTAAATCAGAATCAAATGGCGCTATGGGTCTGAATGATAAGGGCCACTCTGCAAATATTCCCGTCGGCCCTTTGAAGGACCAGCAGCCAGTAGACCCCGGATCGATATCTCTCCCTCCATCACCTGATTCTTCCACGTCGAGTCTGGTGACGAGCAATGTTACAACACTGAAAAGATCTAAAACAGAGTCAAGTGGATTAACGGTAGTTGCGATTAACAGGCAAGCCTTATCACAATCGGAGCTTGCAGCAGAAAGCTCTGGTAAGCAGATATCATTCCATGTTTGCCTAGCAATCTGACCTCGATTCCAGCTTCGACTCCTAAAGCTGACGGTCACACGTTGGACTCTAACTCAACCCTCAAAACACCGATTTCAGCCTTGCTATCTTCTATACAACAAGGATTTGACTTCACACCTTACTCACCCCTTTCTCCACCTCAAGGTTACCTTGTTTCATCAGATTCCCCGCTAGACTCCGGTCCCTTCGGGCTAGGGGTTTTCCGGCAAACTATTTCTGCAAGCAACCAGTCGTAAAATTGCTTTCCATTCACTATTCGAAGTTCTTGAAATGCACATTAATGTACTCCCATATCATCACGGCACGCCTATTAGCATGTCCACCCCCTCCCAATATTGTGCATATTGAAGGAAACTTTATTCTGTAGTAGATGATTAGAGAGGGTGATGTCGGCACGTAAATTACTCACTAATGTGACAAGTATTTGCGGCCCTTTGCGAGACGACGCGCAAGAATTTTGCGACCATTTGGGGTTCGCTTGCGAGCCAGGAAACCGTGCTTTCGCTTTCGTTTGCGTTGGGAAGGCTGATACTCAGTGCCACGCTGAACGAACCGCATCTGGAGAAGGGAGCCAAGGACAGGAGAGTTGTTCGCACTGGGCAGAATTAAAGGGACATGCGAAAGAAACGGACGAAAGGGAAGAGAAGGGATGATGGACCTTGGAAATGTGCACGGCGGTAGAGAGGTAACATTCAGCCGAGATGGACTTGAGAGGAGACGGAGGAAAGATTGCACAATGCGGGGCATGGTTTTGAATAACCGATATTTTCAGCGTCATGTGCACTCACTCATATCGTTCCCACGCTGGAAAATAATGGAATGCAGCGGCAACTATTCATGAACATTGCGTCGATTTACATGGATCAGGAAGATATCAAGATACATTGTAATCTCATGAGTAAATCCGGTTGTCTTACAGACTAGGTCTTCTGATGCTTGGAACTGCCGATAGGCGAAGAAAATGAGGGTGGCCGGACAGGCGGTGGAAGCGCTAAGGGGGGCTGTACAGGAGGAGGTTGTACAGGAGGAGGTTGTACAGGAAGAGGTTGTACAGGAGGAGGTTGTACAGGAAGAGGTTGTACAGGAGGAGGTTGTACAGGAGGAGGCGGTACGGGAGGAGGTTGTACAGGAGGTGGTGGTACGTGAGGAGGTTGAACAGGTGGTGGTACAGGAGGAGGTTGTACAGGTGGTGGTACGTGAGGAGGTTGAACAGGTGGTGGTACAGGAGGAGGTTGTACAGGTGGTGGTACGGGAGGAGGTTGAACAGGGGGCGGAGGAGAAAGCGGACCAACAGGGGGAGGTGGAGAAAGTGGACCAACAGGGGGAGGTGGAGAAAGTGGACCAACGGGTGGAGGTGGAAGGGGCTGAACAGGTGGAGGTGGATCCAACGAAGTAAGATCATGTGGGATGGGAGATCGCCTCGCCCTTTCCTCATATTCGTCATACGATTGATAGCGATTGGCGAGATTTTTGGTATTGGAACCCACTGGAGGAAGATCAGGAGTATCGTCTGTAGCGCATATCTGAATCTCGTTACAAACCCAAAGAGTTAAACGTGTAATTGCATCCGTAACTTCCTTTGACTGCAAGGGATATCCAACAGGGGCACAGTGCAAAAACAGAACATGGGTGTTGCGTCTCTTCTCATATGGGTTGGCACTCCTTCTTGATTCGGCAAGGGAGCAATAATAGAGAAAATCTCCGACAAAATGGCCAGCGTCCATTGAAGAATATATCGTGTGCAATGGCTGGAAGCAACATGAGCGGAAGTGGAGACCGGGTCATGACATGCATTTACCTCGACTCCTGTTTGCCTCATTTCTTGGACAATTCTGGTGACGTCTAACTCTGTATTCAGCTCATCGGAGAACATTTCATAAGGGACACCAAATCCACGGTTTGGCCTGGCATTAGCGTCGCTCGTTGGGTTACTTTGGATATCAGAAGCAGCTGCGATACTGGCGAGACGGTCTCGCTCAGCCTTCTCAGCAATGGTCATGGGCCGCCCGTCTGGCCCTCTGCGGCTGAAGTCCTTGGGCTGAGGAATAACGACGGGAGCATACGACTCGGAAGCATCTTTCATGTTATATCCGAGCTTGTGGCCACAGCGTTCAAGACGCAAAGGCCCACGACCAGTCAGTCCAATATGGAGCATAAAATCATAGCCGTTCTCCGGAGGCTTCAGCATGTCATCCCTTACATTCTCTGGGAGAATGGGGGGCCTGAGATGGAGCCCGGGAACGACGTCCAGGATCGACTGATAATTGGAGGGAATTTGGAGCGTAGATATGTGGATGAGGCGAGGAACAAGAAGTTTCTCGTCAAGGGGAGATGGAGGCTTATCGACGTCAGTGAGAGACGGCCTAGGGTGACTGGCAGGATCTGTGTACAAGACAAGGTTGTGGAGTGGCTCGACAGCCAGCCAGGAGGGGTTGGCTGGCCACTGGCCATAGGGCTGAGGCAATGAGCAGGACATGATAAAAAGTGGAGAGAAAGCTCACCCCGAAGCCAGTGACGAGAACACGGAAGACATCTTGTTTGTGGACATCGTTGTCGCTGGGCAGAGACGACATGGCCATCGATCCAGAAGATCCCAACAGAAGATGATATATCTGACTAAAATATCATGTGCTTACTAAATACGCCCTTCCCACCGCTCTCCTCCATTTTCTGCTGCCTCCCATGCGACCAGTGCCTCCTCGTCCCACCTCTTTCCACTCATGTCTCCTTCCTTCAGCAAAAACTTTTCTGATTCGAGCTCTGCTGGCAGATATCGGTTGTGCACAGGGTGTCTGTCAATCACATTATGATTAGCAGCTTGTGACAAGCAACACAACCGACCGATAGTCTGGGTTATAGCGATACTCCTTCCCATACCCCATCTCTTCCATCAGTTTGGTTGGTGCATTGCGAACTTGCATTGGAACAGACAGAATCGTTGAATGTTGCGCTGCCTCCTCTGCCCGTTTGTAGGCTTCGTAGGCCCTGGTAGATTTTGGTGCTTCAGATAGGTATGCAACTAAATGTGCAAGATTAATTCGACATTCGGGCATGCCAATCACCTGGCATGCCTGAAGCGCAGCCATTGCCTTCAATCGAAAGCCTGGTGATCAGTTGGTCCAGATTCCATGCATCAAACAGTCACAGTACCAGAGGAAGTGCATGCTTATCTGCTAGCCCAATATCCTCACTTGCACAGACCACCATTCGCCGCGCAATGAAAAGTGGATCCTCTCCTGCTGTCAACATTCTCGCCAACCAATACATCGCTGCGCTCCCGTCACCACCCCGAACACTCTTGTGCAGGGCGGAAATCATGTCATAGTGGTCCTCACCAGTACGATCATAGGATACAACCATAGATTGTTTCAATGCTTCCATGACTTGCTCCTCTGATGCTTCCCCTGCGGACTCCAGAGCCACCTCAAGCAATGAAAGCGCCTTCCGTGCATCTCCGCCTGCCATGGAAATAATTTTGGACACTACCTTTGCACTAACAGTCAGCCGTGAGCTCTTCCCCTCAGTTTGGCCTGCTTGGAAGGGATTTTCGGTCGCGATTCTCTCCAGAGATCGGCTCAAGAGTTTTGACATTTGGTCATCAAATAGAGGCTCGAGTCTGAGCACTCTTTACATGACTCAATCAGTTGTGACTGGTGCGTCAATAGATTGAACATGTACCTGCATCGACTCATCAATGCTCCAGTCAGTCGAAAAGAAGGATTTTCTGTTGTCGCGCCTATGAGCTATAATCACAATAGGAAATGTCAAATCCCCTGATCTTGTGAAATATACTGACTTGCAGAGAACCTTGCTCTACGAACGGTAAAAGAACATCCTATGATGGTCACCGATACAGCTACCACCAAGAATTAGACTGGAATCCGAATACATACTTGTTGAGCTTTATTGAAACGATGAATCTCATCCAGAAACAAGATGGTTCTCCTGTCAGACTTCAGAACTTCATTTGAGTCCATGTATCAGAGGCCTTGCCTTCCAAGGAGCATAGAATTCTTCTTTGCCTCCTCGACTACTGTTTTGACTTCATTGACACCAGAAGAGGTCGCACTCATCTCTCTGAAGATCGCTGAACTCTTCTCAGCTATTAACTTCGCCAAGGTAGTCTTGCCACACCTATTCTCAGATAAGGATCAGACCGTCAAAACATATATGGATGACAGAACGCTTACCCTGGTGGACCCCAAAGAATTATTGACCAAGTCGCCTCGGCTTTGAACATAGAAGACAACAGCGAACCCGGTTCCATGAGATGAGCTTGTCCAAGGAAATCAGAAAACTCCTTTGGCCGAAGCTTCTCGGCCAAGGGTACATTAACAATCGATTTGTGTTTCTTGGATGCAGGCGTTGGGGATTCCACGGCTGCTGGCCGTTTCCCTTGAGAGAATGTCACATTCAAGGAATCCTTTATTCGCGTGTGCGAGCCTGAGCCTGAGCCTGAGCCTGGCGTCGATGTACTTTTAGACTTGTTAGAAAAGATAGGAGCGAGTGCATTGGGAACTCTAGCTGTTCGGAGGTCATCTCCACCAGATGTATCACAGCGTGCTGACTCTTGACTTGAACTATCCACAATTGTACGTGCAGAACAACTTTCGTCCAAATGCTTGTTGATATCGCGAGAGCGAACATTCTTACCACAGATGGGACTAGAACGACGTGGAATCATTAATGAAGCATAAAATAGACAATCTGTGAATGAATACCAGATCACTAGTTGCCCTTCCATTATGCTGTGAGAACACTAAAAAAGTCTGGGGAATTACATCGAAATCCATCATGTGATCGGTGTTTTCTCGCAATTTTTGATGGACAGGCAAGGCAGATGTCTTGGGTACTGCTGAAGCACTCTGGAAATCATTGACAAATCTCTATGATAGGTCATCTGACATTGCAAAACTTCATGCTGAGGAAAAATTGCGAAGCCTATGATTCTGTGATAGAGATGATTTTTCAACCCACATCACACAGTTTCAACTACTCTGGCAAAAGGTTAATGCTATGGGGGGATCTATCAGTGATGCATCTTTCCACACAATTATACTTGGATCCTTACCAGCATCTTGGGATGCTATTGTTGCAACATTGTATACAACTACCTCATCAGTCGATGCGCTAATACAGCTTGATGCCCACTGGTCACGGATTAGTAGCCATGATCGAAAGAGGCTCAACTCATCAACCTCACCTACTGCACTACAGGCAAGCACTTCACGTCGCATAGTATATGAGAACAAAAACTGTCAACGTCCTGGACACTCAATTGAAGATTGCTATTGGGTAGGAGGGGGAAAACAGGGTCAATTTCCCCTGGGGTTTGGGAAGTGTTGGCAACAACAACAATAGCAGCAATAGTCTAGTCAACACATGGATTCTGGAAACGTAAACCCCAGATCATACCAAGCTTGGCAGCAACAACAGCAACCCCCCCAATTATATAATGTTACTACAGACAGCGGACACACTGACGCAACTATTGAACAGACAAGGGATGCCATGATACTGATGGCAAACACATATATAGGAGTGGAAGATGAAGTGGATGGTATTGCCACAGTGATAGACTCAGGAGCGACAGACCATTGTTTTGCAGATTTTTTGGCTTTTACTGAGTATAAGAAGTTTGATGCACCCTTGACAGGAAGGACAGCTGAGAAGGGTATAAGCTTTACGATAACTGGCCAAGGGACTGTGAAAATGGCTATCGAAGTTAAAAATGAAAGAGTAGTAGACCTTACTTTGCAGAATGTCCTCCATACCCCAGAACTCCACTCGAACCTTATTTTGATCCCAAAGGTCTGTGGTTTGGGCCTAGATGTTCAATTTGGAGAAAAAGAAGTTGTTGCAAAATTTAGTGATGGGCATACTGCAATCCATGGTATACAAAGGAATGGGCTATATCTTGTGAAGGTCCTACATAAACCTATTGTCATGCATACCCGTTCAATTGTGAGGGCGACATCTCTAGATGACTGGCACTAACGTTTTGGGCACTTGGGTATTGATGCGCTAAGGAACCTGATTAAAAAAGGCTTGGTCAGTGGTTTAGATACTATTGGTCAACTTCAGATGATGGAAACATGTGAGGATTGCATCTTTGGAAAAATGCATATGAGAGCTTATGACAAGGAGGTGGTATGCGAGGCTGAGATATTGGAGCACGTACATATAGACCTATGGGGACCATCATTGGTTGTGTCAGCTAGTGGGGCCTGCTACTTCATGTTGATCATGGATGGTGCATCAGCGTTTCAGTATATTGAGTTCTTGAGGGAGAAGACGGCGGATGCAACTCTTGACATGCTGAAAAAGTTTCTGGCAGAGGCTGAGAGGCTGACTGGGAAGAAGGTATTGCGGGTGAGGGTTGACAGGGGTTGAGAGTGGGATAATTGGCTGTGGACAGAGTTTAAAAATCAGCAGGGTTTTATAATCAAGTTCATAACAGTACACACCCACCAGCAGAATGGAGCTGCTGAACGGAGTATACGTACTATATTAGATGCAGCAAGGTCAATGCTAGTGGACTCCGGGCTACCTACCAAGTACTGGCCAGAGGCAGTGCGGGCTGCAGTTTATCTGAGAAACCTGGTCCCTTCAAAATGCAATCCAGACATGGTACTAGCAGAAATGTAGTACAGGAAAAAGCAGGACGTGGCTTACCTTTGTGTTTTTGGTGTGACAGCATATGCACATATATCTCTTGATCTCTACTTGTCAAAGCTTGGACCGAGGGCGACTCGACTGACGCTGATTGGCTATTTTGGGGCAGGAAGCTACAAGTTGTTGGATCAAGAAACAGAGAGTATGTATAGTGGAAGGAATGTCCACTTTGAGGAGGGGACAGCAAACTTGACAAAGGGACCACAGCAGATAGAATGGGGTGGAGATGACAACCCACTGCCACCAAAGGTTCTGAAAGACTGTGTTCAGGATGAGGGGATAATATCATAAATTGCCCACCCAAACCAAAAATAGTAAGGTTAGAAGGATGGAAAGAACAAGAGCTATTCTTGGATGGACTAGATGAAGGATTCTAAATATAGAAAAGAGAGATAAGATAAGATAAGATGGGGTCACATGATAGTGTCACATGATGGAATCCTCTGGAAGGTTCAGTAGTTACTTAAGCATACACATAGACAAATAGAAAATGTGTATAAATAGGTAGCACAATCCACCAAAAGATTCCATTGAGTTCTCTTTGTTCTCTCATAACATTGAGTGTGATAAGACAGTTGCCTTGACTAGCCTTGTCATTACAGATGACTAGCGCTGGTGGAGAGAGTGTAAACAGGAGTGGGGGAGTGGGTGCTAAAACAGACAAGTAGAATAGATTAGTAACAAAGGATGTTAGCAGAAATATTGGTGGAACTGTGGTATTTGAGAATGAGACTAAGGAAATCATGCAGGTGGAAGACCCAGTTGAAGCAGTGGGAGTTGGAGATAGAACAATAGGGGAGCGCACAGGGTTTGCAATGGACAAACAAAGGAGGGTGTCATGAATTGCCTTCTGTCTCTAAGTCAATATTTATTTTCTTTTTCTTTTTCTTTTCTTTTAATTATGTAATATAGTCAGATCAGTAAACAAGGACAAATAATTGGACATGTATAAGTAGTGTACACAATCTAGCAAGGACTCTAACAAGTTCTCTTTGTCAAACTCCGATAAAGAGTGGGATCAAGGTTAAGGTTACCTAACTGCAACTGAGATCCTTACAGAGGGAGCCAAAGCCGTCGCATAGACTGTTGGAGTCAAGGGAGTATTTGGCTAGAGAAGAGATGGCAAGGAGGGTACCTGGAGCTTTTGCAGTGACAATTGGTGGAGTAAAGGTACCTCAGAATTTTCATGAAGCAATGAAAGACCCAGACTCATGGTAGGCACTGATGGTAAAGGAGTTTAACATGATGAGAGCTTGGGGGGTATACAAGTTGGTTAAATGGCCATTAGGCATGAATATGATTGGGACAAAATGGGTTTATGTACTGAAGTTTAATGGTGATGGTGGACTCTCAGATAGAAAGGCAAGAATAGTAGCACAGGGGTTTTTTCAGATACAGGGAGTAGACTTTGAGGATACATATGCAGCAATGACTAGACTGGAGTCATTCTATTTGCTCTTGGCAATAGTTGCATCAACAGGGCTTCATCTATGGTAGCTCAACTTTGTGGCGGCCTACTTGAACAGTGACATTAACTTTGATGTTTATATGGAGCAGCTGAAGGGTTTTGCAGAGGGGGGAGGTGACATGGTATGGAAGCTCCAGAAAACCCTGTATGACATAATGCAAGGAGAATATGACTGGTTCAAAACCTTAAGTTGCACTTACCAGGATTTAGGCTATAAACAATCATGAGCTGAGCCAACAATTAGAACACAATGAGATGGAGAGAAATTTACTATTACCTGTACTTATACAAATAACACAATGGGCGGATCATCAGATGAAGAAAAGGTAGAAAAGACAAAAAAGGAGTTAGAGAAATGATATGATGTGAAAACTATGAAGGAGATTAACCATATGTTAGGCATAAAGGTCAAGAAAGTTGAAGAAGGCATACATATATCACAAACTGCATATGCAAATCGAATACTGGAGAAGTTTGGGATGATGAACTGCAAGCCAAGATTGGTACCACTTCCAGTTGGGATTTCCCTCTCATTGAATGATGGACCAGATACTGAGAAAAAAAAGGAGGAAATAAAGGGAGTACCATACCAAGAAGCACTAGGTTCACTGATGTGGCTACAGGTGACAACATGACCTGACCTTTCATTTACCATCAATCTTTTATCCCGTTTTGCCACAAACCCTGGAAGAGCCCACTGGGAGGCAATGAAGCATACAATGGCCTATGTAAAAGACACAACTGAGTATGGAATCACCTACTATTGCAGATCAAGCCTACAACCAGTTGGCTTCACTGACTCAGACTTTGCAAATGATAAAGACATCCGATGTTTGACCGATGGCCATGTATTCTACGTAGGGGGAGGTCCAGTATCATGGTCAACAAAATGCCAGGAGACAGTGGCAACATCAACAACTGAAGCAGAGTATATGGCTATGTTGAGAGCAGTCCAGCAGACAATGTAGTTATCATTGTTCTTTGAGGAAGCTGCACTCCCACAACAGAGACCTATTACTCTGTTCATTGACAACAACGGAGCTATCAACATGACCAAGATATACTGAAACCACAAAAGGGCAAAGCACATTAATGTTTGCCACCACTTTGTAAAGGAGAAGGTTGAAAAGAGGGAGTTTACACCAGTTTACATCCCCAGCGAAGACAACATCACTGATCTCTTGACTAAACCACTTCCAAAAGAGACCACAAGAAACTTTGTGATAGATTTAGGTCTTTGCAGTCCAGAGGAAATAGGGGAGTATGCAGTTTCGAGAGAATAAATGACTAACACACCTGGGGGAGTGTTGGCAGAGGCGTGACATCACAGTGGATGACCTTTTCTATCTTTCCCATCATTTCCTTTCATTACGATCACTTGATCGTAGCCGGAAAACAGGCTAATGGACTGCTAGGGGATGTTTGGACCAGAACTATATAGTTCATGATATTTTTCATATTTTCTTTGTATATAAAGGACATTAGATAAAAATAAAATAGTGGTTGTTCACATAACTTTGTGTCAGACTGGGTATGTGTTCTTAAGAAACATACTTCCATCACACACACTTCAAAGTCCGAGTACAGGAGGTTTTATTTGACTAGGCCAATCCACCCCACTCTATGAATCGCTGCTCGTCTTCACTTATCGAAGGTGCAGCATCTTCCCGTTTTTCCTCTATCTCAAGTTGGTTCTGGAGGGATGCCGGAATGATGTATCCGCACTCTTTCATTTCTTGTAGAGCAATCCGATAGCGCTTGTCATTCGAGCTCAGACACTTTTCTATAATAGCAGTGTAGATGGATGAAGAAGGTTTATATTTAGCTGCTTTCATCTCCTCCAGATAGAAGAATGCATCTTCGTAAACATCTTGAGTAAGACATAGACGAATAAAGTTCTCGTGAGTTTCCCGATTTGGCCTGAGTTTGGCAAATTTCATCTTGGAGAGAAGTTCATCACCAACTTGGCGATTGGCGGAATAGATGCATCCCTGGAGAAGATGGTTGTATAGATCAACACTTGGGGAATGCCCGAAGTCCGGAAGAGCTCTACAGAATGCTAGAGCTTTCGTGAGATCACCATTGGCGACTGCAGCCATGATTATAGTTTGATAAGTAGAGACATGCAAGTGATGATCCTCCTGATGGAGCTGTTTGACTTGGTTCCAAGCTGCATCTATCTTTTCTGCACTATGTCGAATGCACTCTGCGATAGGTTCTGCGGTCCCGAGGCTCGATTCAATGCCAGAGGACGCCATCAAGTCGAGAACAAGGATGGCCTCCTTCACCCGATCCCGTTTACAGAAAGCCTCAATGATGGCAGCAAAATGATGTTCTTGTGGGGAGACGCCGATTGTTTGTAGCATTTTCAAAGCTTCTGTTGCCAATTGAGAAAGTCCATTTCTGGCAGCTGTATTCATAATAGCAGTACAGGTTCCCTCATCTAAGAGAGTCTTGAACCTTTTGGTAACAAGTTCCCAGCACCGTTCAATACCTTCAGGCTATCAAGAATGATATCAAGAACTTTCTGATCACAAGAAAAAACGAGGGACACACATATGCTGTCTCTGCAGCTGCTATAAGACATTCAACCCAGATGGATTCCTCCAACCGCCGAGTTGATATTCGTTCAAACCACTCTGCGAGGTCCAGGGCGAGGCGGACAAAATTATTACGAGCTGCAAGAAGAATGACAGGCTGGACAGCCTCGAGACCTGGTGTGACGCCTTGTTCAGAGAATGAAAGGAGATGGCGAACGGCCATCTCCAGGTTGCCTTCTGCTGTACAGCGAGAGGTGATTAGGGTTAGGGTCTGAGAATTCGGCTTGACACCACAAGCCTCCATTTTTACTAGGACCCTCGAGATTAATTGGCTGTGCTTGAAGCGGACTGCCTTCGAGAAATAAGAAATAATCTCTGTCATCGATGAAAATTAACACAAACTCACATGGAGGAGGTGATTAAAAGACATGGCGTTGGGTCGAATGCCAATATAGAGCATATCGTCCATAATGGCCAAGGCTTCAAGCCAAAAACCTTCTTCCGCAGCAGTAGAAAGCATAACATTGTATATTGGGAGGTTCGGCTGTATGCCTTTCTGTTTCATTTCGGCGGCAGTTGTAAGGCAGGGCAAAAATTGGTGCAGGTTCAAGAATCTAAGGGCGTAGCGGTTCTGATGTGTTCCAGAAAATGGTTGCTGAAAATTTGTTTCAACATGAGGAAATTTCGAGAACGAGTGAATAGTGCAACGCTGAAGACGAGGTAGGAGCCTTGCGAGAGATGTCATTGACAGAAAATCATTGTCACGCTCTTTCGTATTGTCACGCCGTTGTCTCTTCGTTGTCTCCCGACGTGTTCAACCATGGTTCGTTCTATCCCTGACTTTCGAGGGCCCATGTATCACTATAATGACTGAAGTTTTTTTCAGAAGCTATTCTATCTCGTCGAGGGCCCCTCGGAAAAGTATGGTTGGCTGCCCATATGGAACGCAAACTATCCAAAACCCAAACCCTTCAAACTGACATTGAAGAATCAGTCGGTATGTTGCTAGTTCTACACACTATGACCAGCTCTTACTTGAACTAGATGCAATAATGGGTCAGGAAATCGAAGTAATGGCTTTGCGATTGAGTGGGCAGTTGCTCCTAGGAGTTGTTCGTATCTACAGCCGCAAGGCGAAATATCTTCTAGACGATTGTAATGAGGCCCTTCTCAAAATAAAGATGGTGAGTATCATGATTCGGCTTTTCTGCAACTTCTCACCTTTGTTGTAGGCATTCCGACCCGGTGTAGTTGACATGACCGAAGATCAACTCATTGTCAACAAAACTGCTATCACTCTCCAAACTACAAACCTGGATCTCAATCTTTTGCTTCCAGACGTAGATTGGTATGCCGAGATTGCATTCAATAGCACATATTAGCATTAATACCTATTGCGTTAGGGATGTTGACTTGGATGGTCGAACTCTGCAAATGACTGGCCAGCATCAAGCCCGCGTTGATGACATTACACTCAGAACTGCCGACGACTTCCAGCGTTTTGACGGGATTGATGCTTTTGACCTTGGACCTGCAGACGGTATTGGTTCACAAGATTTCAACGATCTCGACCTTGGAATCAATTGGGGTGATGAACCCCAAACAAGTTCAGAGAAAGACCAGCAGATGAGTGTCGACGGCAGCATTGGTGTTGGCCGTGATTTGGTCAGTCGTGCTGAATCCGTTGCTTCTCACTTGATTGGACGAAAGCATATCCTCGACATTGACCTCCTGTCCCGTGGGAGCAGGAGCCGTGCGCCCTCAGAGCATCCTTTTGGAGCTGACATGGATGTTGACATGACTGGCGTTGACTTGGGAGATTTCGGGATCGGCTTTGATGCACCTATGGTTATTGACCCTGCTATTGAGACTGCCCTTGAATTCACTGCAGAACATGCGGAAAAGACGCCTGAGGAGACGAGATCGCTTTCCCGTGCTTGTGAGTAATAAGTAGTCCAAATTTGAGTTTCCAAATGATTAAATCATACGTCTAGCATCACCTCTGACTGAACCTCCTGCTACACCTCCCCCCCAGACTCAACTTCTAGGAATTGTAGAACCGCCATCAACTATCAAGCAGAAACGTAAAGTAAAGGAGAAGAAGCAAATCATTGATGAAGTCACTGAATTTCCTGAAGCTGTCAACGGTCGAGGGAGGGGAACATTTGGACCACCTGTTGCTCAAGATGTCAGCGATATAATAACTGAACAGCAGTATCTACCCCGATCATCTACCGTTATGCGGCTCCGGGAGATTAGGGATGATCCGCTCGCTCATTTTCTTCCAATTAAACATACATCCAACGGTTCCTTCTTCTGTGCCGGCCCGCCGGGTTTGAATCCAGAGCTTGCCAATTTGTTCATGCAACAACTCCATCACAGTACTGCCCAGAAACGCCAAGGAGCGGCTATCGACAAAACTCCGAACAAACGAGCTCGTTTAGGTTTACAGGATGAAGCGGACGATGAAATAGAGCAAGCCCGTCGAGCAGGAAGTTTGGCCTCTGGTCTCGGATTGGGTATTGATATTATGGACCAAAGGGGTCTTTCTTTGGATGATCACTTTGACGGAGGCCAGCAGTTCATGAATGACCTCGAAGTCGGTTCAAAGGAGCCAGAGGTTGCGCCTATCGACACAAATCTCGAACGTCCTTTGTCGGTTGCACCTTCTGAGCTCACACAATTTTCCACTTCCGGACCTAATGAAGTCTTGCTCGATGAGAACGAAGAATCCTATGCCAGTGTAGACTGTCCCATTGCAACTTTTGATCCCCGTCCAATAAGCACCCAAGCACAGACACAAGATGAGGTTGACGAAACAGTTGATGAGGGAAGAGGCTACAGTAAGAATACGGTTAAGGCACTTGCCCTCGTTCGTAAGGAGTTGAGGGTCGAGGACGGCAGCTATGAGAAGATGATAAGTTTCCGACAGATGGCTGACAAGGTGCGAGATTTTTTTCCCCAAATTCTCTGGTCCTTTCTGAAAATTATCAAAGGCAACTAGACGAGCTGCAAGTTCCTTCTTCTTTGAGCTCCTTGTCCTGGGCACTCGTGACTGTGTTCAGCTCGAGCAGTCTGGCTCCTTTGAGAACATCGAAGTCAGAGCAAAATCGAAATTATGGACTCAGAAGAACCAAGGATCTCTGGAATCTCAGGAGTTTTCTATGGTTTGATCAGTACGTATTAGTCGTATCTCACGTCCTAGATATCTAGTAGTGTTGTTTATCTCCGAACTTTCTTGTTTCCATTTCTTTGATCATGGATCTGCTATCTCTTGTTTTATAGTCTTAGATGTACACTGTAGATAGTCTGATGAAATAACTATTGTTCTTCATTCAGGGATCGGAACTGTGATGTTTGCCTTGCCATCAACATCAAGTGCATCTACGAAACGACTGACGAAGTTGTAAAACCCGGCAGTTGCAGTCGCTTCAACCATCTGTGTGTCATTGAGAAAAGTATGCAGTTTGTTGAATACTTCATCTGGGACGTCTATATTCTTAGTGCTCCAGTCGCAGAATTCCATTGCGGTAGTGAGTTCGGGCCCAAGAGTTCTCTCCACCGTTTGGGCTGCAAATTGTGGAGTGAATCGAATTGCTGTGAGCTGTTCAGTGGTCAATCCCTCCTCTCGCCCGACAGGCTCGTGTTGAATCCTTATACAAGTTTCGAAGGGTGATTGTAATACCAGAACACATATTTACACACCATTCATACGCTGCCTTGTTCAAAACAGCGATACGCAAAATCTATATACAGACCAAGTCAGATCCTCAACACTTGAATTCATAAGGTTCAAGAACGTTCTCACAAACAGCTCACGCATGGTTCCAGGGATTGAGTTTTGATTACGAATGACTTCCGCAATGCCATTCCAACCCTGAGCGAGCAGAGGTGCATTCAAACTGAAGGTATAGAGAGGCTTTAGTTCGAGTCAAAAACTTTCACCGCCAGAAATTAACTCACAGGACGCCGTCGAGGTCTAGTAGGGTCCCGTTGACACGGCGTTTGCGAATCTCATCCGCGATCTACCAATAAGTGAAACATATTGTCAAACATGTAAGCAATACGACAAAGAGGAGTCACCGACCTCATTTGTTCCTGGTGGGGGAAAGACGTAGGGAACACGGGCAGGGAGATCGTCATCTCTTCTATGGATAGAAATCGCAGCAGCAGCGACAAGAGTGCTCTGGCAGGCAAACAAACATAGTGTGAAGTAAGAAGACACTTTCATGGCAGCCTGAGTGAAAGTCTGCAAGACTAGTCTGGTATTCTTTTATACTACAAGTATGAGCATGAGATTAGGGTTGTTTTGTTTTTTTGGCAGTTATGAGAAGTAAGAAAAATTCCAGCCACCTATTTTTCGCAATATCATATCATTGCTGGAAATGGCACTATACCCCAGTCTTCATATGACCCAGAAGGACATTTTGTAGCAGAACCCTCATTAAAACTACTATCAATAATAAAAATATCTTTTTCGCCTACAACATACTTGATAAAGGCAGCAAGAAGCTGGCTATCAAGCTTGACGGACTCTCCAATTTTCCATTGATAGCAAATGCATGACATTACAATTTCTCACTACGTCTCTCATAATAATTCTGGAACTGCTTTGTGAGAGATGTTGAAAATTCATGTGAAGAAGAATTGTTCTCAGTATTTCTATTTTTAACAATGATGTGGACCATAAATAGAGGCGAATACGGTAGTATCTTTTACAATGTAATCAGACATACCATAAATGGTAGTCGCGAATCATAGGTTGTTTTTTTCGGATACAGAATTTCTATTCTGCAACAAGCAAACTAGTACTTAGGCCCAGTATCAGGAAGACAATATGTAACCAAAGGAGGGAGGTTTGGGCGAAGTTCACAGGTTTTATCAAATATAAACTCAGACGTCACAGATAATTGTGAGCGGCTGCAGTGCGTATGTGTGTCCGCTAAGTCTCGGTCCGTCCGTGCTTATTACTATCATTCTGCGGAAACCTCCTGATGTTTATCCATGTCATTCCATGCCAATATAATGGACCGACTCGGATTGCACATGTGTCGTTCCATTCTATCAACAGGTGACATAGGTTCTGCTCTGGGCTTCCTGTGAGTGGTCCGAGAAAATCTAAGAGCTGAAAACTTCTCAGAATTGCCTGTGATGAGATACAAGACATAAGGTGTGAAGTACATGGTTTCCCAGACATCACCAGGTGTTGTGATCAGAAAAACCGCCAGCCCATCCGTTCTCTTTTTCAAACATCAACTGCATGCTATACACAGATATTGTCTCCAAAATATAATGGTTTTACATTGAACATGCTACTTGTTGGTCTTCCTGGCTGTGGTATAGTTGTCATACTGTCGTGAGAATCAGCTCTCGTCAATAGAGGCGGTAGGGGTTTCGGCATTGCTGCTGAGCAACATATACTGAGAGAGAGCCTGTGTGTTGTATGCGTAGGTGCTAAGACGTGGTGGGTGAGATACATAGTAGTACACTACACGGGGACCTCTGGAGAACTCGCTCCAAATTATGTGTGAATGTATTAGGTGGAGTGGACGTGGCTTCTATGGGGTACATAATATCGCTGGCTTCGCGTTGCACGCGACACGACATGGGAACTCGGTACGGGGAACAAACTTATTCCAGATTTCCTCAGATTGCAACTTCATTCACACACTACATTCTCAGAAATTCCCAGATTCTCATGGGAAGTCACCCGTTGCTTGCCCTGGGCCAATGCGTCTGAAGGGACCTTCCATACTTATCTTATCTAAGTGGACAATCAACCCTAGATAATGGATCTTTCTAGTACATGGACCCTTCCAGTAATCAATTAACGCTCGTCCGCATATTGTATACTAGGTGCCCCTTGCACTGTGTAGTAGTCCTATCAATCCAGAGGACCTCAGTGTGACAACGATCATCAATGTAACGCTGACGCCGAGCCAAACCCAATCCTATACTTGATATCCTGTATGGGCGTTTGAAATACCATCTGTTATCCACCTATGACTAATCTCGAATTATCTACTGCTCTGGACTGGTAATAGTTCTACCTCGTGAAAGATCGAGAACGATAACAAGACCCTTTGGCCGCGCAAGGCAAACAGATGCATGATACTCAAAATAACGAATCTTGCACATCAACTGTGACAGGCGCAAGCATAATTAACTTAGTTTTAGAACTTTTGAGTACTCGTCCTGGGCTGAACAAAAGTGCCGAGCAAAGGTGTTGATTAGATGTTTTTCATCTTCAATATCTGGCTCTGTCTTGATAGGACTTTGCGTCTTTGGGCTATCATGTAGGTGTACAGGATATAAAGACCTGGATGAACTCGAGATTAATATGGGATTACTAATCCAGTATAAGTCCATACCTGGCCACCACAAGATAAAGAGAACGGCACGAATATAGTCAGTCAGCTTGTACATGCCTTGAAGCCAACCATGTATTGAAGAAGAGGAGGGGAGAGTGGCGTAAATAAGGGAGGCCTCGCTGGAGGCACCGACCGGATATAGGACATAAAATGCGGTATAGCGGATCCAAACAAGTATACTGGAATTCCATCCAGCAAGGTTGAAAGCATAAAAGGTGTAACGGATAACTTCGGCCAAGGACCATGCAAGGACCATCGTAGTATAAAATGGATGAGACTGCGTCTGGAAGGAAAGAGGGTGACAATCATTCCTGACTTTTAATGAGAGAATTGTACCTCAAGAGGGAATTGTTCGGTGATTCCCCAGACAAGGAACAAACGACTGAAGACTTGAGCAGCGGATGTAGGAAGGGGAGCTCTGACCAAGCCAAGAACGACATGCAAGACATCGAGGACTGCAAAACTCTGGACGAAAGCCGTCTCTGTTCCGATGCGAAGGTAAGCTGTCTGGGCGCGTTGATACAGGGGAAAGAGAGCAGTGGGAATTTGAGTCTGAGAGATATTTAAAAAAGGGATTTGGGAGAGGAAGCGGAAGAAGGCCAGATTTTTGGGTAGATGATTCCCATCTAGGTTAAAAAGGTGGATGAGGAGAGAGACAAGAACATGAGCCCATGCGAGTGCGGAAAGCGTGTTGTAAGCAATGAGGTAGACCTTTACAGGAGGAGCTATTGGGAAGGGATGAGAACAAAAGACAGCAAGTAGAGAGAAGCTCACTCGGCATTGGGCCAGAGCCAGGAGGAATTGTTTACATAATCTGAGTAGTTTGGCTCATGCTTAACACTGAAGCTTTTGGTGGACGTCGAGTGAGATGACAAAGATGGTTACATAACAAGGTAGATATGCAGAGCATTCCTTCTCTCTATCCACCACCACGATCCAGAAATACATTGATCATTAATTAAAACAAGAAAAACTACTCTTTATTCTCGCTTGTTACTGGCACATCAGCATCCATCTCATGCTCTACATCAACCTTGCTCTCTTCTTGTAGCAGGGCAGAGGTTTCACTGGAACCATTCGCAGGAGGCACAGGAGTGACTGATGGAAGAGCAGCAGGAGCACCGAGAGCAGCGCGGAGAGCAGCATTTTCAGCACGTAGGGTGGCATTTTCAGCGCGCAGGGCAGCATTCTCAATCTGGAGCTGATCGGCATGGACACGGCAATGTTCCCAGCGACGGTTCGCCTCGTCTGCCGAGGTGAGTGCGGTGTCGAGGAGCTGTGAGCGGGATTCGAGTGCCTTGATGTGTCTAAAGAAGAGACATAAGCAGAAGAGGGGCGAGTAGGGCGAAGAATGCTGACTGATCCCTGCGCTCGCGGAAAGCACGCTGGGCCTTTCTATTCTGTTCTGCACGCTTGCTATTGCTGAGAGTGCGGCCTGTAGAGGAAGTCTGAGGTTGATCGTGCTGCTGGGGAATAGAAAGGGGCCCGGGAGGAAGGCCGCCTGGAGTGTAGTCAGCGGGGGCAGCATAGGGAAAGCCGGGAGGGATGGAGCTGGCGATGTGCATGAGGGCGTGTGGTGGTGGGAGGACGTGCTGGATTTGTTGTTGCTGTTGCTGCTGTTGTGGCGGTGGTGGTGGTGGTGGTGGTTGTTGGAGATGGTCGGTGGGCGCCGCGGGCGACTTGCGCTTGCGGGTGGCACGTGCCGGGGGCGTGATCACGGAGGGTTCATCGCGTAGGCGCATCGTCTGGCCAACTTCATTCTGCACAGGCTGGGCCCCGTTTGCAGGCGCCGGAAAGGAGAGCATCATTAGTAACTGGCTGAGTAAGGCTGAGTCAGGCAACGGCAGGCCCACTTGTCACGTGTCATTGATCATCACGTGCCTTCACGTAGCTCACGTGTTATGAGCCTCTCTCTCTCCCTCCTCCGTGCCTTGTGCCTTCCCTATGCCGCCCGCTCCCTCCCGCTTTTCTTTCCGTAGTTCCCTCTTTTCTTCCTCTCAGCATGCCGCTCGCCACCGCGCACTGTCTTCAGATCCTTTTTCTGAGCAGGACTCCAGGCCATGTACCCCTCCCCGTCCCACAAAAAAACACCGTATACCCTTTTATCGGCGCAAGATCAAGTCCCCACCCTCCCATGGCATGTCTTTCCCTCTCCACGTCTCTTTCTCCGTCTCTGATTTTTAATCTAGACTCCTCCTCAAAACCTTCTTTCTTTTCTCGTGTCGTCAACAAAGTCGTTCCGTGCGTAACAGACAGCCCTCTCCCAAACCAGCCCAAAGATATCCTCCATCCCGAATCTCATGTTTCAGAGACCAGGCCTGCTGTTCTGCAGAGTACCCCTACCACTGACCCACCTCTCGTTCCTCCCCCTCTCGTACTTGCTCATGTCCCTATTTTCTCCCTCAACGACTCCGATGACGCTACTCCCAATGCTTTCCAGTCCCAGGACATTGAGTCCCCTATATCCACCGCTACTATCCCAGATAAACAGATTGCTATGTTAGATGACCTTGAACTCATGCGCAACGGCGGCAACGGAATACCCATGGGTCCTGTCAGTATTTCCCTTGCCTTTCCCTGCCACTCACACCATAACACTTTCCATCTACAGGATGGTCTTCCAAAACCATTATTACCTCCAGTCGCTCCAGAACATGTCGGTCGTAAATGTCTTATACTCGACCTCGACGAAACTCTCGTTCATAGTAGCTTCAAGGTACTTGCCTTACCCTTGCCTTACCTTGCCCTCACCTGCCTCTTTTTTCTCTATTTATCTTTTGTCTGTGTAGCCTGTACCACAAGCCGACTTTGTTGTGCCTGTAGAACTAGAATACAACTGGCATCATTTCCATGTCCTCAAACGACCCGGTGTCGACGAATTCTTGAGGAAAATGGGGGAGCACTATGAGGTGGTCGTTTTTACTGCCAGTTTGAGCAAGGTGTGTCTCTTGAGACTTGAATCATTATCGTCTCTTTGATCCCGCTTCTGTCAATCAGTACGCAGATCCTGTTTTGGATAAACTTGATACCCATCAGGTCGTCGCTCACCGCCTCTTCCGGGAAAGCTGTTTTAGCCATAAAGGCAATTACGTAAAAGTCGGTGAATTCTCTCCTGGCATGTCCTCATAACTCATATATCGGGACAGGACTTGTCTCAGCTAGGAAGGCCCATCTCAGATACCATAATATTGGACAATTCACCGGCGTCCTACATATTCCATCCACACAATGCTGTTCCTGTGTCGTCCTGGTTCAATGATCCACATGATGTCGAACTGACGGACCTCATACCATTTCTCGTTGATCTTACAAGCGTTCCAGATGTCCGAGGCATACTTGATGGGGCGCGATAACAGCATCATATTACATCAGTGCTTTCGACACGTTTCGCCCACGATGCGAAACAGCCGTCGATCAGCTGCTTCGCTTCTATTCAAATAACTCCATTCTTTCACCTCCCGTGCATTGAGGATCATCAATGAATATCACTCCCTTGCTTCTCCATTGAGCTGCATGTATACCAGTTACATTTATTTGTGATCTATCAGAGGTCTATTGTCATTTCCATGTAAAGTCATTTTACACAGAATTTACACTGACGCACATACCCAATACATACACTTTCAAATCTGACGTCACGTAAATTTTCGTGACCAGCGTGATCGATCGTGGCTATTGACATCAATGGCGGCGTGTGAAGAACTCAAGAAGAATTCAATGCCTCCTTTGCATCCTTGGATCCAAGAGTATCTCATCAACATTGCTGAGCAATATGGTGTTGATTACTTCAATGCTCCGCCGCATGAAAAATCAAGGACTGTACAGATAATTGAGGTTCTTATCTCCAACATTCGACACTTCACATTTTTAATGCAGCTCTCCTAGTTTCTGCACCGTGGCTCGGAAGAACAGGACACCAATATATGGGCTCGAATATCAGATTCAATTCGATACATAACTGTGAAATTCTTGCCAGAAGCAGCCAATGAGTATAAGTGGTCAGTCAGTCCTCTACTCGCGAAGTCGGGAGGCAGAGCTAATAGACCATCTTAGTGCTTTCGGAAAAGGGCTCACAGATCACCGAACGGCGATCATTCGTATAAAAGATTTTCGGCCTTTCATTGGACGCGTTGCGATAGGTGAAAACAAGATGTCCTCGAATGAAACACTGGCTCTTGAATGCAAGAGCGCAACACTTCGCGGGAACCTTGGTGAAAGAATACAGGGAGATCCCATAAGTGTTACGTCTGACCGACTGATCAGAATGTGGATTGATGGTTTGAATCATGGCGGAGGTGAAGGGTATGTCTCTAACTGTTGGTTGTGCCATGAGATTCATCTTTATATATCTATTTATTTTGATAGCAACATTCTCAAACAACGTCGCATTGAGCAGGAGAAAAAAAATCTTCTAGAGAAAATCAGTGGCAAGGAGGATTCTCCGCTAGAACAGCAGGGCTTGGATGCTGTTGTACGCAAGTCAAAAGTAATACAGGCAACCCGGACCAACTCAATCAAGACAATCTCAGTGAACGAAACAAAAGTCAAACCTTGGAAACCGGTGCGTCATTCCTTACGAGGTCCATCTCTCAATTGAGTATGACCAGGTAATAACCTCAACTGTTGATGTTGCACCTGATATCTGGGCAATGTTGAAAGCCTTGCAAAGTACGTTTATAAGTCGTTGGTTGGGTCGCCTACGTTTCTAATTATCTAACTGTGAAGTTGAAAGAGAAGAAGCTATACAATCACCTCTCAAAAAATTTCAGAACGAGGTCGTCGACCATAGAGAGAGTCCTCGCAAGAGAAGCCGTAGTGACATTGGTCACGTAGATCATAAGTCAAGTTCCGGGAAGAAAGTTCGGACGGGCAGCATAGCTCTAGAAGACATCGACACCCATGTCGAGGAAAATGACGAGCGATCGTCTCAACCACTGTCGGATTGGTTGAGTTCGGAGCAGGAAGATGATATAGATGACGAATTATTGATGCAACCTCCTGATCCACCTCCGGTTTCTGATGGCCTTCCTATGGAGTCAGAACAGATAGACGCGATTCACACGCAAAGACTTTCACTCTCTCCAAGAAGCTCTCCATCATTGCTACCGATGTCTGTGATTAAAATGGATACTCCGACATCTCCCTCCATGTCAGCATCCAAGATTCCTCATTCTCAAGAACGCTCGCACGTTATGCGGAAAGTCCCTCCACCGAAGCAACCGCAAGAATGGACCCAAGCTTCTGGGCAAGAACGAGTACTAGCACCCGCTTCGGACACGTCCATGTCACAGCCGCAGTCGCAGTATCAACAGCATCACGAAACCCATAGTCCCGGATTTTCTGTAATGCAAATGCCCAAAAATACGGTGGACACAAGTTTGGTAGAGGAGACAACAAAAACAACTAAACGAAGTGCAAATCGGCCAGTCGCCCGCAAATCATCATCGTCACAGAGTCTATCAAAACCACTTAACTTGATCATAGATCAAAGGAGAGACAAAGAGCAATCACGGGTCAATCCTAATTCAGATACCAAGGGAGTGAGTGATCATAATCCAAAGCAAGTCTTTGGCGGTCGTCAAGAGGATGAGAGGTTTCGGAGTGACATGGAGTTGGAGTTTCTCCCGAGTAAGAAAAGCAGTGCCACTAAGTCACACGCCAAATTCCAACTCGCTTCCACAGACATTACTTCGGCAGAAAAGGAAACTACGGTTCAGTATGATCCGGTAACCTGGTCCAGACCAAGCTTCATGGAAGAGTCCAGCCCAAAAATTAAGTTGGGAAACTTTGAAGCCGAATTGACTGCGCTACGGAGGAGTGGAGAACAGCAAGTTGGTTGGTTGACCTGGAGGGAGCTGGGGAGAATATTATCAGAGAGCCAGTTAGAAGGGCGTGACAGATAGTGTGACTATGTACGGATTGGGATCGTGGGAAAATGTAGAAGGCGTTTTGGAAATCGAATCGAATCGTGTTTTCTTTAATGCTCATCTCTGTCTGTGTGCATTCTTGATCCTGATCCTGTGCTTTCTGCCGCTTTTTTTTTTTTTTTTTTTCAACACTGTCGACATCGTACACTTATTCTAGTCTTTGGTCTGCCTGGGGTCTGGCCTCTGTTTGCGCATCGTCCTCCTGGAGGGACACTCTCATCCTCATCATGTCCATCTCTTTTGCTGGCATCAGCATCGTATCGCTCCGGAATCCCATCACAGAGCTCATAGGTTTGTTTGTGAGCAAGAGTGACATCAGGACCATGCTCTGTCTCCTTGTCTTCTCCATAGTCTTGCTTGTGCTCGGTCAGTCAGCCTTTCTTCCCTCGTTCTTCTTTTTTTCACTGTGATTGATTCTTGCTTTTTTGGCCATTTTTTTCCCGTGATATCGTTGGCAGCTTATCTCACTAATCCATCGGAAAACACTTTTCGTACTTATCTTACTGAACAGTCATTTCGCCAACATCTCAGTCGCCTCGATGAAAACTCTGACGATGTCGCTGCTAAGCTCCGTGAAGGTGCTTCAGGGATGGCTGCATCCAAAGGCGTGGATTCCGTCTCTAGTTACATATTGCCTTTAGACGAATCATCCCTCTTTCATTTTGCTAATTGCGCATCCGTTTCCTTGCGGACCCCCAAGCATGTTTTTCATAGTTTTGGTATTTTTACCATCGCAGCTATGATTCCCTTGCCAAAGCCGCTGCCAAAGCCGCTCAGGTGTGACGATCACAATGGATTGATGATCTCGGATTCTTGGTATATTGGTGCTTTTGGAAAGTGGTGGCGGGGTGGCATTCTGGAAACTTGGTATCAGGATGTCATATCAAGGTCGAAGGACGAAGAAAGCTGGAGTTCGGGTATTCTCAGCATGAAAAGCTTGGATATGTTTCAAGATTTTGCTAGTAAGAGATACTTCTGGCGCCCTGTATGTCGATGATATCTGACTTCCTTAATTAGGTCCCATTGCAAAGTTTAGCCTTCCCAGAGGTTTTGTCAGCGGTTCCCCCCCTAAATTGCGCAATCGCGAGCGCATGACGTGCAGGAACTCAAGTTCAACACCCCGCAGCTCGACTCCCCCTCCATTGCCCAAGTCTGCATCGTTACCGCTCCATACCACTCGTAGTCTACCATCAGAATCTGAGCGCTCACTAACGGTGGTCCCTCATCAATCCCAACCACAACAGTCATCTAATGCTGTAGATGCCAAAGTCGGTACCTCTATACCATTTCGGTCTCCCTCGACGTTATTTGATCAATCACCGCGTATCACGCAGCTACTTGAGCAGATTAGTACTTCCAAGTCGTCTCTTGCTGATCTTCGTACACAACTTCTTGATTGTCAGTCGTCTGCATCTCAGAACCATGCCTCGCTTCAGGAGGAGCTAAGTTCTCACCGTGAACGCAAACGCATTGAGGATTCCAACAAGCTCGAGACAAAGGCTCGTATGAAGACACTCGAAGATTCGAAACGGTCTGCAGAATCTGTGAAACGAGATGTCGACAAGCGATTAAAATCTGCTCAGTCTGCTCATGATCATACAACTCGACGTATTCAATCTCTCGACGATGAGACAGCAGCTCTTCGGGACCAGACTGCTGTTGACGAAGAAAAGCTACAAACTGGTGTCAACGAAATTTCTTGTACAGAGCGGGAACTTGCAGATGAAATTGAATCCAAGAAGCGGGAAATTAGGGAAGCAGAGAGCGTTATTGCAGCCCTCAATCGACGTGCAAAGGAATTGGAAGATTTACTTGATGAACAGCGTGAGAAGATAAAGAAGAAGAAAGGCTTGTTTGAAAATCGAAAGGCACAGGGACTACATATGCAAGCACGCTGCTCCTCATGGTCACCTCCACAGAAAGGTCTTATGGATTCAAGCCATGGTTCGTTGGGAGCAAATGGACAGTCGGAATACGTTCTGTATCAACACCAGATACGGAATAAACTACCAGCTTTCGTTCGGCAACAGCCTTCGTTTGCGACTTCTGTTGATTACGGTCTTGGTGGATATGCAGATGGAGTTCCTAGTTCATCTATCGCTCTGCCTGCCGGTCAATCACTAATACCTTCAGGATTGATCACGTCATTGGATGGGACTGAGAGTACTTGGAGAGCATTTCAATCTGATACCGATCCATATCTGGAGTTCCGTAATAAACAAGGTCACGAGGACTTGAAAATTTGCAGTACTTTTCATCCTTCTCCGAAGCGGAACTCATTGGATGGACATGGCTACGCTTCTGTTTATGACCGTAGTGGATCAACAGAAGATATGAAGTTTGGTCGTCGAGTACCTTGGCCAACGGCGAGTCATGGGGACGACTCTTGGAGATCACGTCTAGGCAGAGAATTATTCGAGGAAAATGACAGAGCCCAATACACAAGGCGATGGTTCCCCACATTACCCATGGACAAATCCAGGAAAGGGTTGAACCCTGATGCGAGAGAATTCAATATGACTCCGTCGTCAAAAGGACCAAATCACCAATCCCGTCTATCCTTTGACAATTTGAACCCAACGGGACTCAGACCATCGATGCTATCGTCATCATCATCAACATCGACGAGCGATTCATTATTTTCGCGTGCATTTGCACCCTCACCTGCCGAGCGTGAGGCGTTGCAACGTGCACTTGGTGGAACCAACACGAGTTTTGAGCGTTTACCTAGTTTGAGCGATGTGGAAAGCATTCCTTCATCGCCTTCGCATATCCATGCTTTGCCTCATCACGCTCCCAATTCGCACGTCCATAAATTACAGTTGCCTGGTTGGCTTTTTACGTTTCCCCGTGGTCGCAAGACGCAATTCAGTCCCTGGGGTGATGAAGAGCCATCCAACAAACCTTGAAGTACTATGTTTCTTTCTTTTTTTTTTTTCAAAAAAATGAAGTTCCGTTTCTAAAATTGTCATTCATTCTTGTGATTGTGCTGTAACGTTGATTTTTTTTGAAAGCATGCACATGTGACATAGGCGAGTTTGTACCATCATTACGCACATCAACGAGTCATGAAAATGAGAACTTTGGTGTGATGGATGAGAAAATTTTGTTTCTCATTGGGCATGTTGTTTTATCATCAACTGGATCGTAGCCAAGTCGTCAAATAATGTAAAAGAGGGAACAAGGTAGCCGAATTCATCCGCTCTAGCCAAAAAAAACCCCGGGAGACGAAGAAAGGACAGGTGAGGAAGATCAAAAAGGGAAGGAAGGTAGGGACCCAATACGAATTGTGTAGGTGACCTGCTGTGGGGTATCAAAGGATGCGCGGCGAAAAGATAAAGATGAAGGAGAAAATATGACTACCGGGCACCATCTAATACACCTCTAACGTCGTCTACAGAGCTGAGATCGGCGAGGAAGGGGACAAGGTCAGTGAGTTCGGTGTCATGTGGATCGTTGAACCAAGAGGAAACAGGCACAGCATTGTTGGGATGGAAAATGTAGGAGGCAGGAGAGTTGTCCAGAATTATGGTATCAGTGATGGGACGGCCTAGCTGCGAAAGATCCTGGATGATGTGAGACGGAAGAAGAGGAAGAATGGAGGGCCCTTGACAGACCTTGACGTAATTGCCTCGGTGGTTATAACAGCTTTCTCGAAAGAGCCGATGAGCCACTACCTTGTGGGTATCGAGTTTGTCAAGGACGGGGTCGGCGTACTGTGAGAATATGAACTACAGGGTGCAAGGGGAGAAGAGGGGACAGGTACCTACCTTGCTGAGGCTGGCGGTGAAAACGACTATTTCGTAGATTTCACCCATCTTTTTGAGAAAGTTGTCGACGCCTGGGCGTTTTATGACGTAAACGTTATGCCAACTGTATTCGATTTCGACGGGGACAACATAGTCGGCCTGTTGTATCGACTAGACAAAGGAGAGTGAGGAGAGTGAGGGACACAGCGGACGACAAGGCACGACAGACCTTGAAACTGCTGTGGACAAGAGTCTCGTCGAGATCGAGAATGAGACACTTCCTTCCTACGTGTTGGGGAGAAATGGGGGGTAAGAGCGGTCTTGGGACACCGTCCTAAGGAGACGGGAGGGATTGTCAAGAGGAAAAGGGGGATGGAGATATGTGACTCACAGGACCTACTGGGATGCCAGCGCCACCGTTGAGGAGAACGAGTTCGTCTGGATCGTCGTCGGGGAGATCATCTATGTCGTCGTCAGTAAAGTCTTCGTCTTCTGCGTCTGTGGCAGCACCGCTAGGGACGGTGGAGGCACGAGAATGTTTCTCGGTGCCTGTTGAGCCTGGGGGCACGACGGCGCCCGAGGTGACGCCCTCTGTTTCAGCGACAGGGAGGGTCTTTATGGGAGAAGGAGGGACAATGATGTCTGGAGTGGCGACTGGGTCTGGAGTGGGCGGCAGATCCTGCTGCTCGGGCTCTGGAGACGGGGTCTTTTGTTTTTGGATTTGTTTTTCAGGAGGGTCGATGTCGAGGTGCTGAGGCTTGTCGTGGGCAGGCAGACAGGGCACAAGCAGCCGCACAAGTCGTTTGAGCAGAGAACGCCGCTTCGACGACTCTCCTCTGCCATTCGACGCCATCGCTGCCAAACCCACTCCCCGCCGACAATCCACCCGACCCTCTTCACACGCCGTCACGTGAGGCCGTTTATTAATTATCCAGTGGTAGGTGATATAATTACTTCATGAACATTCATGCACAGGGTCAGCAAAGACTCGCGGGCTACCTAGTCACCTAGTATACATGGACAACAACCTCCAGCGCTACAATGCCCTCCAGCGCAGACTCGAGCACCTTGAGCGCGTCCATCTCGACGGAAAGAAGGCAGTGAGTCCTTTTGATATCCCCTTCTATCTATGTTTTACTCCAGGCAGCACCAAGCAGAGACTGAACGCCTCAAGCGAGACCTTTCGCGCTGTCAAAAGACCCTCGCTGAGCAGACTGACCACATACACAAGCAGAAAAAGCACAATGACGCTCTGGAATCCCGCATACGTGACTTGAAAAAAGCTGCCATCACTGACCATTCCGAAATCAAATCCCTCAAGGCCAAGGCGGCCCGGGACGATCTATGTAAACACATAACAGACCTTGAGGCCCAGCTGGCTGGATCCCGTGGTGACCTAAAACAACGTGACGAGCGGATAGCTGAGCTTGAAAAGATTATCGAGACCGAAAAAATCAGCAATGAAGGTCTGCTCGCTGCTCGCCAGGAGCTCTCCGATTCACAGGAGGACATTGCCACTCGTCTCGGAAACTGCAAATATCTTCTCTCTCATGCTGCAGAGCAGTACTGCCAGCTTGTGGCTACTACTGTTCCGTCCTCCACTCACGATGAATTGAAACGACTCTACTACTCCACTCAACTCAAAGGATTGCGTCTCGAACGCAAACTTGCCAGTACTGAGGACCAAGTTCAGGAACTCGTTAATCTGATTCGCCAAATCAACAATCGTAATGATCTCCTTGAGTCTCACCTCGCAGATGCCAACCACCAGCTGGCCAGCTATGAAATCATGTTCAATGAACCTTTATCTACTGATCTGACAGTTGTTCCGGAGCCGACACAGATCACGGAACATCACGATCACGATCTTGAAAATGCTCAGACTCATCTTCATGAACTCTTGGCCACTTACTACGCCCTCTATTCGCAAATGCTTGCCTTTGCCTGCACCTGCATCGACAAAGACCTCACCAGGACCACCGCCCTCGCTCAACAGTACTCACAGGACCTCGCAAGTACACGTGCCTCTCACAAAGCTACTACCACCAGCCTCGAAACAGTACAACACGAGCGTTCAACCATCTCCGAAGAACTTCTCACACTCAAAGATTCTCTTACAACCCTTCAACACACCTGCACCTCTCTCGAAAATAAGATCGCTTCTTTCAAGGACGAGCGACAGCAACTCATTCACGACCACCAAATAGAGATTAAGAACGACAGGGATGCCGTACAGCGACTCACAAGCACCGTTCAAAAAAATAGGATGGCAGAAGATGCTTTACGAGCCGAGATTGATCGGTAAGAAAGCCATCAATTTATTACGGACTCTGCGTATCTTGTTCATTCATTCAACACAGGCTGTTAGCCGAGCTTAGTGAAGCAGAATCATATCAAGAAGCGTACACGGCATTATTAGAACAAGTCAATTCCCTTCTTGCCCGAAATCAACTAGCAGAAGAAGAAGCAGAACGACTAGGTAAATTCAATGCTGAGATTGTAGGTCATAATAACCCGGCTCAGCGGATCTCCTACGTCGATCGAATTCGACGTGAGCTCGCCGAGGCCAGACAGGTCAGATCCACATCTTGCATCCTGACATCGCTGATGATAGTCGTAGCGAGTCATTGTGTTGACGAGAGAGCAAGAGAACATGGTCCAACTCAACACAGGCCTGCAACACGAACTGAACATGTACAAATCTGTTGCAGACAAACAGAAAACCCATATTACCAGGATTCAGCGTGCTCCATTGTCCAACGTCACTCGCATTATCAATCCTGTGAGATTAGAGCTCCCGCCAGGAGAGATGACATTGGATGAAATAGTATAATGTATATTGAGGTATATTCGGGTACTATGTCCGATCCCTATGTGCATCTAGATCTTAGTGATATTAACCCTTGGAAATGGGTTCAAACTCGCACAATGAACCGAGATGCTATTCGTTTGGGACATAGCACAAGAGAAGTTACATTGCTTCAATCATCAAAATGACGGTCCAAAAGATAATTTGCAGCAAGTTCCTCATTTTTGTCACATGCTAGATACGCCTCGACTGCATCTTGATGCGACACACCAAGATCTTCCTCCAGCTAGATTGCCAAAGTTGATCACAAACTCGTGGACTTTCAGTAGCTGGCTGAACTTACCCGTCTGATTGCGGCTCTTTCATCCTGTGTTAACTGAATAGCCTGAACACCTGGAGGAAGTTCACCACCCTGGCCATCATCACCTTCAGCTTCCATGCCACCTACAGCTTCCATGCCACCTAAGATTTGAAGAATTGCACTTGGATCACTTGCTAGACGTGACGCAAGCTCGGGGCGTGTCAGTGCAATCTGTTGGATTAAGAAAGAGATAGCTTGTGGATTTTGGGCAATCATGTTTTGTAAGTTAGTCGGTGAAGAACTATCCCGCGGTGATCCACGTAGGCCTCCCAGATTAGGCCGACCTCCGGGGAGACCATCACCGATCAAACTATCGCCACCACCAATCCTACCTCGCTGTTGCTGTTGAGCCAACTGCGGATGTTTCAAAAGTCAGACTGGGACTAAGGTTGAGAATCATCATTTACCTGGAACAAGTTTTGTGACCGATTGGTAGCCTGAGCTGCTGGAACAGATGCAGTAGGACTGGTAGAGGCTGGTGTCTGTTGAGCTTGAGCAAGAAAAGGATTTGGCGTCGGGGAGATGTGCCTTGGTGGTGAATCCTGTGATTTATCGTTTACATGGTGCGACAAAAACAAAGAGAGGGATACAGACGTCCATCAGATATTCGACTGCACGCTCTGCATTGTTAAAGCTGGCACGTAGAGCTTCACGGACACGTTCAGGGTCAAACCCCATTTCAACCATTCTGTCCGTCGCATCTTGAAGGGCACTCCCTGTGAGGAAGCCATCGCTAACGTTCAGAGTAGATGAAGTAGGTTCAGAAGTAACTGGAGACGTCCCTGATGCTGCTGGAGGTGCAGCCTCACCTGAGGATTCGATAGACGTCGGTGCGGTGGTAGAAGCAGTAGATGGTGGTGCAGGGGTAACCTCTGTTGTAGTAGACGCAGAAGATGCTTGAGGTTTCGGAGTCGTAGTTGACTTAGCCTGGGATAAAGATGAGAGACTTGTGTAGCATGTAAAGTCAGGCGTGCCTTGGCGACCATGAGGACAAAAAAGTCCTTCTCTTTCACGCCGCAGGACTCGATAGTCTTGTCATCAGGGAGGATTTTTCCTAGAAAAGGTAAGCACAATGTGGGAAATTGGATACCATTTACCTGAATAGATGACCTTCTGGGTAGAGACTGGATAGCCATGAGCCGCCTCAATCTTGGTTTTGAGCGTCAGGACGGTATCAGCGGGCTCAATGTCTATCTGATCTGGATATGAAAAACACATCGAACTGGCAGGGGAGAAGAGCACCTTGTGGACCTTGTGCTGGGTGGTCTTGACAGTGATCTGCATGGTGGATGACAAGGGAAAGACGCGTCATATCAGCGAGCTATGTAGTTATGTAATGTGGTAATTGATGAATATTCTGATCCTCGTGGTCTACTCCTATCCCCCATGGAACACGAGAAAGGCGACGACTACATCCGCAGACTGGCTGAATTCATTCGCACAAACGAGAGGGGGCTGGCAGAAGCAGGCTTCGCTCGCCGCCGCCGTTCTCCTCGCCTCCAGTCTGCCTCTTTCTCTTTCTCAAATCCCCTGACATGGCTTTACTATGATTCCACCACACCAGGCACCCCCAAGTCCGTCAAGCCTGTTGTGCTCTCAACAGACCTTCATCATCTATTCTATGTCCTCATGCGTCAGGAGGAACTCGGCTATGACGTCGGCACTCTGGATGTCGAGGTCGATAATCCCTCTCGTCCGACAAGCTATATTACTTTGGAAGAAAATAACAGATCAGATACCCTTTCCCTTGCCTCATTTCGTTCCTCTCTCTCTGCAGTCTCAAATCTTTCCCTTGGTGTTGGTTGGTGGTCTCGGTCCGAAGTTACAGACATCAACTCGGAACTCAAGTACATCTTCAGTAGCTTCACCAAAATACCTGCACTTTCTATTTGCGGCCCAAGCAAGAAGGTGATTGTTGAGACACTTTCCGACATACCATCCAAGAACGCCCTCCCGCTGGATACCTTCAAGAACTTGCAAAGCTTGGAATGCACAGACATCGATCCACGTCTATTACTAGGCTGGGATAGATTGGCTGAAGGTCTTAGGAGTCTCAAAATCAAGAGGAGTGGTCTTGAGGATGTCGCGGATATATTTATCGGTGCAGTCATGGATGATCAGGCCAGACGAGCAGGCAGCACCAGCCGCAAGCGGCGGCGAGACATTCCCCGTCATTCCGACAAACAGCTTACATTTCAGTCGAGCCAGCTACCTGGCACTGTCCTTGAGGTGGAAGAGGAAGGGGAGGCTCCTAGTGAAACGACGTTTCCTTTTTCTTCAACTCAATTTTCATCTCTCAAATGGGCTTTTTTGCGGCATTTATCACTCGCAGACAATGCCCTGACCACTATACCCCAGGAGATATTTCCATACCTTGTCTCTCTTTCACATCTTGATCTTTCATCCAATCTCTTCGTATCTATACCAGCTGGACTAGGCACTCTCCATAATCTCATCCATCTTAACCTTGCAGACAATATCATCGACTCTGTTCTGGGTATCTATCTCAATATAGGACAAGTGCTTCATATCAATCTATCATCGAACCGACTTGAGTCCATCTGTGGTCTCGAACGACTACCGGGTTTGGAACGTGTCGATCTTCGTCGCAACCATATCGAACAAAGCGCCGAGATCGGTCGACTTGCAACTTTGCCGAATATTACCGAGGTTTGGGTAGAAGGAAATTACTTTTGCGAAATCGAGGAGAACTATCGAATTGCTTGCTTTGATTACTTTTGGAAGGAGAGAAAGCTCATCAAACTTGATGGAAGTTCTCCCGGATTCTACGAAAAGAGTCGTCTAACAGCTTCTCCTCCAGAACAAATGACATCGTCTAGACCACTCTCAACTGCTTCCTCGCCACCCGTCGTGGCAGTGACGCATAATTTGCACTCGCTTGACAGTAGTCGGGACCCCTCTTGCAATGTTACTGCTGCATCTGAAACATTCAATCCATCCCCCAGTCATCGGCCTGTTTCTGCTATGGGTATGAGAGGGCCGCGGAAGAAGATGCGTATTGTCGACCTTGATGGGAACGATAGTGAGGGTGGTTCCAAAGGAACAATATACAGCCGTAATCGTTTGCTTGACTCGTCAAAGGTAGTACGCAAAGAGAAGAAAGACAGGATCAAGCCGGCATGGGATCAAACTGGTGCAGTGAATATAGAAGAGCTTTCGACACCCAGGGCGACTAGCCCAGTGGCTCCGGAAAGTCCTCTCTCATCCGACGGACCTGCAAAGTCGCCATCTCCAGCAACAGCAGACTTTAGCTCGCCATCCCGTCGTCATCGTTATAAGACAGAATCACCGCAAGTGAGGACCAAGGCTGATCCAGAACTGAGTTATCATCATGTGGCGCTGAGTCCCTGTTCAAGTCCTCGGCGACTGCTACACTCCAATGAGGAAGAGGTTGTGAGTAGTGCAGAGGCTTACAGGAGACGCCTTGAGGCATTGAAGAAGGACATGGGAGAGGGCTGGCTGCAGATTTATAGTCAGACAGAGGTTCCGCTGCCGTCGTAGCTGTAACTGTAGTGAATGGATAGCGTGTTTGTGTGACAAGTGTGACAAGGCCTGGCCGAACATTTCTCGTTCCAGTTCCTATTTATCTCTCTCACTTCTCTTCCTCCCGGCCTGTTACGTCGTTCTTTACCACTTCACTTCAGAAATTTCTTCCTTCATGGGTGCAAATCTATCAAAGGCTCTTGGTGTGTTTCTTGCCTCCAATTCCATCTTCCTTACCTCATGGGCCATTCTTTCTTCTGGACTAGGCAAAATCTTTGGAAACAAGGAGATGCGGTTGTTAATGTTGGGACTTGATGCGGCCGGGAAAACGAGTGAGCCACCCCAATTTTTCTTGCATTTTGACTGGGCTCATCCCCGGCTCAGCTATCCTCTACAAACTCAAGTTGAACCAATCTGTGACTACCATTCCCACCGGTGCGTCCGCTGCATTGAGCGTGCTCTTTCCAGTGTGACTGATCTGCCTTCATGTGTCTAGTTGGTTTCAATGTTGAAACTGTAACGTACAAGAATGTCAAGTTCAATGTTTGGGACGTTGGTGGCCAGGACAAGATCCGTCCCCTTTGGAGACACTATTACACCGGCACGCAAGGTCTCGTGTTTGTCGTTGACAGCCAGGACAGAGAACGTATTGATGAGGCTAAACATGAGCTTCATCGGATACTGAGCGACAGAGAAATGAGGGAATGTCTACTTCTTGTATTTGCAAACAAGCAAGATCTTCCTGGAGGTAAATTTTGCTACATTTGCACCGTCTTAGCCCTACTTATGTATGTGCACCAGCCATGTCACCTGCCGAAGTGACCGAGAAACTTGGACTTCATAGGATGCGGGATCGATCCTGGTATGTGCACCCGAGGTACGAGTGATCGTCCAGTGCTCTGACTCGTGGCTGACGTCCGGAAGCTGCGCAACGACAGGAGAGGGTCTGTTTGAGGGGCTGCAGTGGTTGTCACAGAACGTCAAGAAACGGCAGCAGTGATTGCTCTGACCTCGCTACGCCCTTGACACGCCTGCCTTGACATGTGCCTCTCAGCTCGTATACCCTTTTCACGCCACTTTAACTCACCACTCATGCCCATGCACGAACCTGTCCACGTACGAACGGATACAGTCTTACACCCGTTTTGTTGTTTCTTTTATACCGTTATCTGTTATTCCCACGTCTATATTTGAGCCTGTTTTCCTTTGAGAGGTGGTAGGTCTACATACACTCTAATGGATGTCTGTTGCTTGGATGAATGAGCTGTCGTCACTAGATAATGGTCATAATCTCATAGCACTTACTGTGATAAATTTTAGTTCAGACGTTGGATAGCCGTTTGGCGGTCAAGCCGGCTGTTTAACCGTATTTGCCACTCCAGCTCACCTCCTACATTTATTTCTCGACATGTCAACGCCGGAATATGATGATTTTGTCGAGGTCCGTCGGAAATATCGACTACATGAAGAGATCTTGATGATTGAATTTCCGTAAAGACAGAACTCACTGGAGAAAACAAAGAGGTGTACCTCTTTCAATGGTTAACGACCACTCTCAAGTATATCAAGGGAGCTCCTATAGTGTGTTCCCGCTGAATTGCCTTGTTTTTGTTCATGTCCTGACTACCATCAGCCAGACCTCAAAGCTCAACAACAAGACATGGAGAAACAGTTAACCAAGATTATCTCCTCACCAGATCCTTATCCGACGCCGGGTCGTGCATTCCGAAACCTCGTTGGAAAATGTCTGGTGGAGATTTATACTCGGGCGGAAACGAGGTCAATGTTCGATACATTGCAAACTTTCTTGAAAATCGCAGCAGATTTCAAGGCACCAGTTGAAAGGGATAGTAGTAAAATGTATGTGTCTTCAGTTGGCGAACGCTGGGCTTATTGACCTGGATAGTGCTGCTCTATCTTGTGTGGGTGATGTCATGAGCGTATTTGGTGCAAACGTGAGTTATTCTTCTGGGTAGCCAATGTTTCGTTGTTTTTGATTCTGTAGGTGATGTCCTTAATGGCAGAAATTACGACTGTGACGCTCAGAACTGCGAAATCGTCTGGTGTATGTTTGTATAGTCATGGTTCTCTCTGGTTCTCTGACGGAGTTACCTGCTAGTCGACACTCGTAAGACATCAAGCGCTCATCGCTCTCAAGAAATCCGTCTCAACTGGAAAGCGAGCTATCACGGATACCATGACGAAAGACATATTCAAACAATGCCGAAATTATCTCACAGACAAGGCTCTGCCAGTTCAACGTGCCGCTGCAAGTGTGAGCTAAGTGTTCGCTTCATGTTATCTGGTATTGAAAGCCTGTAGGTCATCATCATCATGTATTCATCGAACGATGGTGCCCACCCAACTATCAACGATGTTGAAGCTATTCTCAACTCATGTGTCAAAAGTCTTGATACAGCGGATCAGCTCACTCGACATACCCTCGCCCAACTTGTCGGACACATCCTAGCATCTACTCAAGAAGAGCGTATCGTCTCCATGCCTGAACCGGTACAAAAATCCAAGAGAGAACAGGAGAATATGGATGATGATGTCATGTCTTCTTCTCAAGCCGAAGTGAAAAAGACGCAAGCTACACCAACCGAGATGCTCCTCCTTCTTTCGAACCATTTTAACAAACTACACCAGTCCCGTAAAATTCGTATCGGACTATGCGACTTTTATGCATCCTTGTTCACATATCTGGGTGCTGGGTGGGTGCAAGCAAATTTTTCGCTTATTGTTGGACATCTGATGAATGAGATCGTTTCGCGCAATTCATCGACACGGTATGAGACATTGTTGGTTCGGACGCTTGTTGGGATCTTGTTACGGGATTTGATTGGCGTAAAGATGTTGAGTGAGCAAGGGCAGATTAACGCTATACAAGAACTGGCGAACAACTATTTGAAGCGTTGGCCTGCAATGATGACAGGTCAAGCTTCTCCATCTCCCTCTGCCCTCGTTGTCGTCCTTCGAGAAGTGGCCGGGCTGCTGCAACAGCTCGGTGATGCACCACCTCCGGTCCAGGATGCTCTTGCTGACCCTCTCGTCACTATCCTCGCTCATCCAAGCCACACTGTGCGAGTAACAGCTTCTTGGGCCCTTCGTTGTTTCTGTTTTTCCACCCCTCTCCGTCTACCCAAGACGATGCTAGTCTTGATGGATAAATTACAGCGGGATCTCACATTGATCAATACGCCCTCATCTTCTCATGAGGTATCGCTGAGAGCTCTTGGTCATGCATATGGTCTGTCAGCGCTTGTTTCTCTGATTCCGGAACGCCCCCTGTATGTGTCATACGATGTTAGTGCAAAGGTGTTGGACATCACGACGCAGCTTCTCAAACGTGCGAGTGACCACGACCTGAGGGTTGCTGCAATTGAGATTGAAGTATCTTGGATACTTATCTCTTCACTCATGTTTCTCGGTCCAAACTTTGTCCGACCACACCTCCCTCAGCTCCTGGTGCTATGGAGAAACGCCCTTCCTAAACCCACATCCAAGGAATCGCAGAATAGCACCAGCCGTTCTCCTGCAGAATGGAGTTTCCTCCTTAACATCCGTGGGAGCGCTTTAGGAGCAATCTTATGTTTCCTCCAACGTAATGCATCTACACTCGTCACACTTGACGTTGCGCGCCGGATTGCCTCCCTTCTCAGCAATGCGCTCTCCTTTGCTAATGGTTTCATCTCCCAAATTGTGGAGGATCCATCTGAGTTACAACACCAATACACACTTCCATCCGGTGTAAAACGTGAAAGAGAACTCACTCTCCGAGAACGTGAAGCCTTACTCCGTCGACGTGTATACCAATGTTTCTCGGAATTGGGTTTTAGTAGCATCTCAGAATCAACTCAGACATCTTTGCTACAATCGACAATATCGGTGTTTGCGAGTCCTGATACTTATGGAGGCGTAGGTTCTGCTGTGCAAGCAGCAATTGCAAGTTCCGCAGGAACATTTACTTCTGTGTGGACGACGGTGGATGGGTATGGGTATGGTGTCACGAGCAATGAAATCGTTGATTTTGGAGGGATCGGAGTTGAGATTAATGGAGACGGTAATAGCGTCAGTGGGACAAGGGACCATCTGAATCGAGATGATGTCGAGGTTTCGATAGATACCTTGGTTCGTCCTCGCAGCCTAATGCTTTCATAGACTGATGCTTTTTTTCAGCTACGCAAGCCCATTTTAGGCGCATGCGAACACGATCCGCTATCGCTGTGCCAGGCCAAGCTCACATTGGAAGAATATCACCTTTTTGAATCTCCCCCTCCAGCGACATCGGTCATTGACACCGCAATTGAACTCTTTGCTCGTCTGTTACCGTTACAAGAGTTACCCTCGACAACAAAATATATCCAGCAGGTCTTAGACTTAGTCAGGTCCCCTAAACTTGATAAGAACATCGGCCGCAAATCAGCTGTATTCGTGAATGTTACTGTTGCCTTCGTTCTGGCTCTACGCTATGTGGCAACCAAACAGGCGAGAGAGACTTTCGGGAGTTCACAGGTTACAACACTTCTTTCTCCTTTCTTAAGGGCATGTCCATACTTCTGTATCTCGTGCTTCATTCGTCTGATTTTGTTCGTGGTCAGGATGCCTTGACTGATGGGGATTTCGTTCTGCGATCGGCAGGGAGCGAATGTATTGGTCGGCTCGCCAGCCTCTCAGGGACAACCTTTTTGACGAGTCAGATCAAAGACCTCGTTGATCAAGTAGTCAGTAATCGTGATCCGTATGCCCGTGCAGGCTGCGCACTCGCGTTTGGAGCAATATATGCCCACGTTGGTGGACTTGCGGCCGGCCCCTTGCTCGCTACCACCGTTCAAGTGTTGAAATCACTCAGTGCCGATCCTCATCCTGTTGCTCACTTCTGGGCATTGAATGCGCTAGCGAGAGTCATTGACGCTGCGAGCTTATCTTACGCACAGTTTGTTCCGGGTACCTTGGGTATGCTGCTCAAAATTTACTTAATGGACTCTCATGAGCGTGAGGGTGGCATGAGTGTCGGCAACGCCAATCTCGGAGGAGAGTGTCCTGCGTATCTTGTGGTATGTCAAGTCATTGATGCTATCATTAATGTCCTTGGACCGGATATCAGGGAGTCTAGTCGAACGAGGGAATTAGTATTGGGACTTGTGCGGGAGTTTATGGAAGAAGACGACGAGAGTATTTGCGTTGAGGCTATCAAATGCATACAGCATTTCCTCATGTTTGCACCTGAATACATCAACATTCCCCAGACAGTCAAAATATTCCGACAGCACCTCTCGTCACCTCGCCGACCACTCAAGATGGCATCAATCAATGCACTCTATCAACTTACACAGAAGGACGCATTTTCTATGTCAAAAATTGGAGGAGATGCACTTGTAGAGGAACTATTTGGAATGCTGGATGATGATTACTCATCTGTGCAGGGGGTGAGGAACGTAATTTTGAGTTGGCTAAAGCAGACAGTCGTCTATAACCCTTCAGCTTGGATTGATCTTTGTCAGAGGATCATGTCTCGAACGACGGCATCTCAACAGACCGTCGACGCCATAGCACAGGGGAGGCTGAGAGATGACGAGGGAGAATCATTGAATGTTGGTGGCGCCGATCTGAGTACAAGCGGCAATGTCAGAGCGCTTGGGACATCCCGGTGGAGGACACAACTGTTTGCACTCAAGTGTCTGCATATCATATGTACAACTGTCGCCGAGAGCGGGAGGAAGGAACATCTTGATGCTAATTTTGCGCGTCATCAGGACATTCCGATGAAAGGCTTGCTATTTACACGCATATCGGACCTGATCAGGATGGCTTTTACGGCATCCACTGCATATGTTACTGAAATCAGGTTGGAAGGTTTGGTTGTTTTGAAAGATATCATCGAAGTGAATGCTTTGTGTTTTACTTGGACGAACAGACTCGTTAATTTGTATAGATCTTTGCTCTATCACCAGATCCTGCTTATGATGGTGCACTACTGCTCGAACAACATCAGGCTCCCATAACCGCCGCACTTACACCCTCATTTTCGTCGGAATCAACGCCGGAGATACTTTCCTCTGCTATATACGCCTGTGCGGTCTTTGTGGGATGTGGTGTTGTCAAGGATGTTGGTAGAATGGGGAGAATCTTGAAGCTTTTGATTACGGCCCTTGAACAATCTAAAGGTTGGTGTATGTGTTGGTGCTCTCAGAGCTGAACATTAACATATCTCGTCGTAAAGAATCCGGCATGTTATCCATTGGCGATACGGGGGAGCTCAGTCCTAATGCTTCTGCCATGCTTCGAATCTCGACGCTTTCGGCATGGGCTCAGCTCCAAGTTTCTACCTTGAAACAGAATTACCTGGAGAAAGTCATTCAACCATATCGTCCCAAGCTTTCCATGCTATGGATTTCGTCTCTGCGCGATTATGCTAGTATCAAAATTGACACCGAGTTCCTTCATGATTTGTCCTCTGTTGCGATCGATTCGTCATATTCAAGTCTGGGCAGAGAAGTGTTGTTACCAGTGAGTCATTCGCAGATCAAGTACTGGTCTATGCCAATCATGTGCCACTAGTATTACACGCAGTCATGGCCAACTATTCTTCGTGCTGTGGCTTCTGTGATGCAATCGGGTGATACTACTATCCTTGCTGCCATGGATCAGGAACCAATGCAAACTCCCAACGGACAATTGAAATCGCGCGAGGATCCTGCAGCATGTTTCTATATAATATTCGGACTTGTTTATGAAGCATTGTCTACACCATCTCCCGGTGATGGTTCCTCCAACATGGACAGACAGGCATTGGTCATTACATGCTTGGAAACACTTAAGTCTCTAGTACGACCCGAATATGCTGGCAAAGCTATCATGGAACCAAATGTCTTTGATGAATTTATGAGTTTGTCATACAGGATAGCAATGACTGAGCCTGTAACCGTACAAGTGCACCTGATTGAGATGTTGAGTGCATTGGCATCTACCCAAGGAAATCGGTAAATTTTCTTTATGATATCGTGATAGCTCTCATTCAATGGCCTATCAGACAAGTGGATGCCCTCAGTCTATCCACACCTCGAGCACATTGTCTCAGGATATGCTCTCACATCCTCAAGTACTCTAGTGGTTCTTCTCCAATCCACCGTCAGTAATTGGACATATTATTACTTACAACGGGTTTGAATTACCATTCGTACAGAGGGACACCCGGCAGATCATATTGCTCTTATCAACACTTCTTTTGCTGCTCTTTCCGTCATTGCAAATTCCATTGAGACAAATCAACGGGAAGACGTTCGTTCTGTTGCTACGCTCTTGTATACTGGTGGGTGTTCACTTCCGTCATGTTTGAATAAATTCAATTGACATGAGCCAGATCTTCTCAAGGATGAAACATCACCTATTGACCGCATTTCACCGACCTTCGCTTCCCTTAAAGCTATTTTGAGTATACCTGTCCTTGATCAGAGTGATTCGCGGGAACGCTACCAGCGGACTGTCCATGCTCTCCTCTCTTCCTGCCTCCTGAACATTGATGGAATGAGGTGCTATCATTCATGTCCATGCCGTCCTTAGTAATTTGAAATTGATTATTTCTATTAGGGGACGGGCTGGCGCCATCTCCGTCAGGAAAATCAAGACCAATATGCTTGCTATCGTCCTGGTTTTGACCGCCATTCCTCCAACCGTCCAAGTAGGCCGAGCTGCGATCGAGCATACGTGTTTTTTGATCTCCCAAAAATTGCTGGAAGATGACGAGGTGGGCCCGACCAATCCATCATAAAATCCTGGAACTTCACTCAATTATCCCAAGATTTCCCTGACTGCTGCCCAATGCTCCAAGACGCTCATCGTTGCGTCCTCGGCTGGGAACTCTTTGCTTCGACAATGCACTAGACTCTTGATCCCCGCCCTTGTCGAGTTCATCGGCAGAGTAGCACCTTCGGCTCACGATGGTAGCATTACCGAATCACAGACCATTGCTGTCAGTGAAATCTGGAAAGCCTTCTCCGCGTTTTTTGCCTCGGTCGTGGAAGACAAACGTAAGTGAAAATCAAGATTGGATGGCAGAAACGGCTAATCAGCTTCCTAGGATCCCAAATTCTCCTAGTTTTTCTGCCGACATTGTCATTATTACTCTCACAAACCACTGGGACATCTCTATCCATTCATTCGCAGACAGTGACACAACTGTTAGCATATGCCACCATGTCTCCAATCGCATTTAAGACTGCTGCTGACAAACTTGAACCTGCAACGAGAGAATTGCTTGAAGTATCTGTACGCAAGGCTGTTGGATCCACAACAACAAATACTCAAACGACGGTCAAGCCCCAGATCTCCTTGAGATCATTTTAATTTCTCTCTTTCTTCACGTTATTGTACACTAGTATCTACGAACTTCTGTTCAACCCACTGTGGACTTTGACCCCTTAGTCGTGACGTATGGATCCAGTATGTATAAAAAAGAATGTGTTTGATTTATTTCTGCAGGTGTTGACGAAATCAGGAGCGAGCACGAAACAGTAATAAGGGTCCTTAATGACAATGCATCTGGCACTATGGTCTCAAGTCGGAAATATATATATTCTTGAAATTACCATAATTCTTGTACTTCCAACTGTAAAATCCCTCATATATACTTCTGGCCGCCATCCTTCAGCCCCTTGTTACTTAAACTAACAACTAACAACTATGTTGTTCATTCGAACGTCATCAAGTGATTGAAATTCTTTGAGAATTTAATAATCAACAAGGCTCCTCCTGATCACGGAATCACCGAACTGCATATCATCAAATTGACCCAAGGATTGCTTCTATCTGTCAAACTGAACAAAGCACGTCCTAACATCGATACTGGCATGTGTAATGAATACATCAGCTGATTTCAAATTAGCACCAATGAAGAATTATCATTTGCAATGGCTCTCTTCTGACTGAACTAATGGTATCAGTATATATTGGCCTAGTTCAAGCCGGAAGTGATCGGAAGTCTTATACCCGGATTTTTTTTCCTTCCGTCCTTTTCTAGTCCAGTATGCTCTCACTCCTTCGCACTACTGCCCAAATCCGATCCTTTTCGACAATGCCCATTGCCAATTCCCTTACCGGTGCCATTGGAAAGACTCCCCTCGTAAGCCGATCATCGCCTCCCCGATGCCTTTTGGCCTGAGTTACGCTGCCGGTAGATATATTTGAAGGCGTTGTCTGAAAAGACAGGGTACAAGATCTATGGTAAAGCGGAGTTTCAGAATCCTGGAGGTAGTGTCAAAGACCGTGCAGCCCTTGGGTTGGTTCAGCACGCTGAAGAGCAAGGACTGCAAGTCCTGTTTATACGGTAACATGTATGAAAGTACTGATCATTAATCAGATTAAAACTCGGAGGAACTGTTGTTGAAGGTACCGCTGGAAATACTGGTATTGGTCTTGCACATGTGTGTAGAGCTCGTGGATATAAATGTGTAATATACATGCCTAATACCCAAGTAGGTTCACCCTGCTTCTGGGAAAACGTCTCACAAAGTATGATCTACAGAGTCAAGAGAAAATCGATCTTTTGCGTATGCTAGGTGCAGATGTACGGCCTGTTCCTGCCGTTGCGTATGAGAATCCTGCAAATTACAATCACCAGGCAAAAGCGTACGCCGAATCCATAGAAAACGCCATTTGGACGAACCAGTTTGATAACACTGCGAACACTCACGCCCATTATGTCTCCACTGGTCCAGAGATATGGGAGCAGACAGGAGGAGACCTGGATGGTTTTACTTGCTCAACTGGGACTGGGGGTACCCTCGCTGGTGTTGGAAAATATCTCAAGGAAAAGAGCGGCGGGAAAGTTCAAGTTTGGTTGGCCGATCCTCCTGGCAGTGTCCTAACCAGTTACATTCAAAGTGGTGGCAAATTGGTTGAAAGAACTGGTTCCTCCATCACGGAAGGTAGTTACAAACTTCTCTATGTGGTAGATGAGCTCCTGACTCGGTCTCAGGTATCGGGCAAGGTCGTATCACGGAAAATCTTGCTACCTTCATCAAAGATATTGACGGTGCATTCACAATACCTGATGAGAGGTCCATTGTGATGCTTTATGAATTGCTCGATACGGAAGGATTGTATATGGGTGCGAGTTCTGCACTCAACATCGTCGCTGCGATAGAACTTGCTGAGAAGCTCGGTAAAGGTTAGTCTGGTGTGTTTCTAGCTTTCGGGCGACCTGACCGTGAATATAGGTTCCAAAGTAGCGACAATCATTTGCGACGGGGCATATCGGTACCAAAGTAGACTATTCTCTAAGAAATGGTTAGCGTCGAAAGGATTAGAGGAAATTATTCCACAACATCTTAGGAAATACGTTGTCTTAGATTAATGCACAATTGATATCAATATATATTTTGGTCATCACAATTGTCATATGCAACAGGAATTGCAAGGGAAAGCCATGGAGATGCAACATAAATTAGTGAATGGAGGTAGGTGATAGTAATTGAATGTCTAGTAGACTCTGTGTGTTATGACTGAGAATCACTCGGTGGTTGGGGTTGAGTACTTGGCTGTGTCGGCGATTGTGGCTCGGCTGCTGAATTTGCAGCCGCTTTCCGCTCAGCTTCCAGACGGAAGAGAGCTTGCTGGACTTTGGATTGCAGATAATGGGACTGCATTGCAGGCTGCTGTTTTCCAGTTGGATGTTTCCCAGTTGGATGTTTCCCAGTCTCTTCCGCTTTAAGCACAGGTGGGGAGTTTGCTTTGAAAAGATGCTCATAATTCTGGGCGTAGATGAAAATACATCTCATTCTGTATGTGATAAGACGTACCCTCATGATGACTTCCAAGCTCTCGTCCTGCTTCACATTGAGAATCAGCTGTGCCTCGTCCAACGTCATTCGATGTTCTCGAGTCAAGTTGTCAGTGGCAGACCCAGAATTTGCATTGCCGACCCCTGCTGCATCGCTCGCTATATTAGCCTGTGGTGAATTCTTAGCATCTAACACATTTCTGAGCGTGACAAATTGAAGGATGAAGGTAAGTATTTACTCTTAACGGCCTGCCTGCCAGCCTCAAGGAAGGCTTTCCCGAGGATACGAGAACCTGTCAGGAAAATTTGAACGATAATCCTTGGTGACGACTAGGACTTTCGTAAATCCTTGCATCCGAGCGACAAGGCAAGGAACAAACCATGAATATTAATGAGAGATGTAGAAAAAATCTGAAAGCACAAGTGCGTGAGAACCTGGAATTTTAGATTTTTCGTCCTCATTTCCTTGGTCTCCCTTTCCAATGCCTCACCATACTCATGAATCTTCGCCAAAAAAACGCAAAGCACAGAATCAAACTCCATCCTCATCGAAGATATTGAAAAAGAAATCAAAAATTTTGCCAGATTCAAATGTCGATTCTGAAGGCGAATTTCATGTCGTCAAGGCCTCTCTCAGACTCTCTATTCCTCCTATTTTTGCAAACAACCCTCGTGCAGGTATAGAAGAGATGCTTGACTCTATGATTATGAGGTGTATCCTATTATCATATATTGTACCTTACCCAATTACAAATAATATTTCCTTCAGATACATTCATCCCCTTCGAGGTGTTGTCCTCTCTCACTCCGGCTTATTGTTCACGAACAACCGAGCGATGATCAAGGCCGACTGTCCTTTCTTGGTTTGTGATGTCAGGTTCGATGCGACTATCTGGAGTCCGAGGGTTGGCATGAAACTAGGCGCGTGATAAGCGTGTTCCCAAATTTCCTCTTGGCTCATGCTCCTACAGTTGGTAGAGTGAATCTTTGTTCACCTGACCATGTATCCCTCCTCATACATAGAACTTTCAATGCTTCTATTCCCCGTTATCATATACCTGGAGACGAGTGGGAATTTCAGTATGGAGCCGCCGAAAATGACCCCGAGTTTGGTCCTGAGGCGTCAATGGGGAAAGGATCAGAACAAGAGGACGCTGGCAGATGGGTTAATCGGCGAAGTGGTCAGAGGCTTGGAGGAGAGCTCGGGGACCTTGAATTTACTGTTATAGGGTGTGTTGTTAGCCTGATTCCTGTTGCTTGCTTCGTGTCTTATCAATAGCAAAGGCTAACTGTCGCGAACGAAATGCTTTCAATACAAGGCTCGATACAACCGGATCCTTTCTCTTCTAAGCATGCTGCACGGGCGGGCTCACCAAAGCAACCTGAGGAGACAATTGAGAAGGATAAGACCATCAAACCAAAAAAAAGAAAGCCAGAAAGAAAGACACATAACGTCTGTACCGCGACTGCTAAGTTCTAGTTCCATTGCCAATAGCACCTTCCACACCTACCACCATTGACTCTACTGTGTTATCCAAGTCTCAGCAACAGCGCAATGGTAATAGTTATAGCTAGTAGTAGTAAAATGTGGGTTCTCGTATACTGAACCAGATGTCTATAGGTGTATATTATGTGTATAGACTCGAAGCAAAACATATCAGGCGCTACCAGGGTTCGAACCTGGGTTTCGGGAAATTAAACATCAGAATCCCGAGTGATAACCACTACACTATAGCGCCCTGACCACTGTGATGAAAGCACTATTACCATTATTACAATCAATAGGAGGAAGGGAGTGATAATGAAGAAGGAGAGGGATGACCACGAACCCGTCGCACATACTCATTGCTCGCAATTCACGAGGCCCAAATAACCCGATTGCATCCCTCAGCTCCCCAACAGAGACACACACTGCAGCTGCTGGAGTTTTCCGCTCATCCGGCTCTCCACCATGGGTCCTTCAAGGATACGAGTCGGACGACATCGTTTCCGAGTTGAACATTGAGGAGCCTATAGTGCTCCATGAAACTTTCACAAAACATGCCAGATTTCCCGGGACAGTCAAAATCGTGGTCGAGAGTACCACTTTCTGGTTTGCCACTATAATCTATCTCCATGGCCTCATCACCACTCACCACACCATTCAGGGCCCACAAAGAAGTCCTCTACTTTGCTTCCCCATTCTTTGAGGCTGCTCTGAGTGGTCATTGGTCTGAAACAGGACGCCCACTGTCCATGTCCTCTGTTATTACCATCTCCCAGCTTCCTGTTGTTCCAGGAGACAAACTCGACTTGGAAACTGAAATGACATTTGCACATATGGATCCGTCTACTCATCAAGTTGAGCCTGATGGACTGTCTGACTCCGATGGTGTAAGGCTTAGTGAGAGTGATACGGAGGGAAACACCCCCTCAAAATGTCAGGCGAGAGACGAAAGCCTAGCTAAATTACAGGGATCAGGCTCGATCCGCAAGAAGCTGGAAGACACGTCTTCTAGCGCTCGTAAGCTTTCCGCAGCTCATGCAAGAATCAGGAGACGGCCAAAAGATATTCCTGATGCAGTGATAGTCCTGAAAGAGGAGAAGGTGTGGTTGGGTCTTTGCTCACACATGCATATTTGTTCTCAGTCACTCGTTTAGGCTAATACCTTCCATGACTTCCTCAAATTTGTATACCCCCAGTGCGTTATCCTTTCAACTTGAATGGGAATGGGATTCATTCATTTACCTGGCTCAGCTTGGAATGTACTATTACTTGGAATAACGTTGAAAGCTTGATGAACATCTCCCATAAGCTTTGCGTTACATCACTTCAACAGGAGTGCCTTCAATTCCTGATCACACATGCGGCCGGCCGACCCATAAAAGCCATGCGGATAGCTGAGCTTTTCGAAGAGGAAGAACTTTATAGAGAAGCCAGCCGTTTCGTGCTCGACAATCCTGGCGGGTGGTCCGAGCACGATCTTAGCACACTTAGCAAAGAGACATTACTCAAGTTGGAGAAGAGGCATGTCTTCTCATAGTCAAATCTCGAGATCTGCTCACTCAAAACTCCACAGGCGAACCTGGTTCCTCGAGCGCGTTCTCAAGCTAGGCTTGACCCAGGTCAACAAAGAATATCAATGCGTAAGCTTTCTTTCCTTGACTTCACCAAACACTCAACATCATTATTGTCAGTGTGTCACTTGTCCAGATCCTCCAGTCTGCGCACGCCTTTTGGATGAAAAATGGAGACAAGCATACGCAGCCGTCTTCCGCTTTGGTCCACCCCAGCCCTCTATGGTTTTTCGATATCTCCGTCAACTTGAGGGTGTCAGTCCCCCTCTTTCTCTCACCCAGACTGCCTGTCAAGCGAGTGCAAAGGCTTTCACTGTTACTCGTACAATAAAATCTCCCACTCTGACTCGAGTCCAGCTGATGTCATTTTCAGTATTTGATCGTATGTTCTCTCTCGGCGTGAGGGCAGAAAATGTACCTCTCAATGGACGTGTCTCTGCTGCGACAGTTGCAGGTGCCGCTACGGGGCCTCGACGCCACTTTCTTTATTGCACTCTCAAGTCAGATTCCTCCAACCGACCAAGGAGGTCTCGTGAAACACTATAACCCTTGCTCGGCGATACACATATATTATGCATGGAACTATAAAATGCTCAATTTTACCCTCATGTGCCGGCCAAGGTGGACCTAGTTGTCACGCTCTACGCCACATCCCTCAATCAGATCGGAAAGATATAAATGACGGCGTCCAGAAACGAGAGTAGAGAGAGATTTATCGCGATAAATAACTATGAATACTTAACACTACACATGATATAGCTGAAAATGTATGAGATGTCCGAACGAAGTGAAATATAAAGATCCACAAATAGCTACAAGGACAATATGAACATGAGAAACACGAAATCGTCATGCAGCCCCTTTAAAAAGCTGAGGGGCGTGCTCGACAAGCCATTCAACGAGAAGGGCTCGCTGAGCCATGTCGCTGAATTCGGCCCCAGGATCCGGAGACCTGATAAGAGTAGCTGCAAAATCGACTGAGTATAAGTGAGATGAGAACGAACAACTAGCACTCACGTCCGAATACCACCCCAAGATTTCTAGCATTCATCAGGTTCCTCTCGTTGCGCTCGTGTATACTGATCAGTGGTTCAAAGATGAGCTAACTGAAGATAACTTTTGAGATACGTACTGGTTAAGGTGTATCATTAAGGAACGAAGCGTACAGTAGTGTTCGCTGGGCAGCTTCTTAATAGTATTTGCCAATGTCCAATCTCTCACCGCTGGGTCTTTGATAGTAATGCCTTGGACGAAGTGTATGTACAGCTCGTGCGTAAGAAGTGGATTAGGTAAGGAACGGAAGTAATTCTTGAGAACGGATGTGACACTGCTGATGTCGTTGAATCTGTCAGTGTCGAGCAAGTCAAACGTTGTGTAATCGCCGCGTTCGAACAATTGTGTAATTAATTTTGATTGGCTAGCGCCCCCCGTTTTACGATAGATGCCTTCATAGTCCAGAGCTAAGATACAAGTCAGAAATAGATCACCCAAAAACTATGGAGTATCGTCATACCGACTGCTTCAACTGCCTGGATACACTTTTCAACAATGATTGGTACCTGCCGGTCATCACCTTGACTGTCTGCCTGCACCTGCTCAAACAACTCTCGACCAAACATTGCAGGAACTGCAATAACTGAATTAGATGCAGTCAATGACAAACATACGGACAACCTACTGGGGTGAGCTTGCGAGTCTTCTGTTAGACGCTGAGCACAAGGGACTTGAACAGTACCTGTACAGCGAGTGTGGATTGATACGTGACAAACTGATAGTCGTAGTCAGACTATTAGTAAGACTTAAAATCATAAAATCACATACTCGTGCAGCGAAGTTGAGAACCCCACAACTTGTCTCCGCATTGATCACAACGAGTAAATCTCAACACGCTGACTTGCTGGAAATTGTGGTCCGGGTGGCCCTTATTTCGTTGCGAGTCTTGAGTTGGCGCGGGGATCATTTTCGGCTTATGCGAACCAATCCACTTCAACTTCCGCGGTGTACTACTAGGCACATCTGTGTCTTGTTTAGGCAGCTTCATAAGCCTATCGGTATCTTCGTGAACAAGAGTCGATGATCCACTCGTTGATGCACTGAGGGAAGGCGCAGATTGAGTAGGTACATGGCTCAGGTTCCTAAGTTTCTCAAGGGAAGGTTGAATTGTGGACTGGGTGGAGGGGGGATTGAGAGGCACTTCAGGAATGGCTTCCAATCGGCGGGAATATATATTGCTGAGTTGTGCAAGTTCCTCATTGCGGGCATTAAGAGCCGTTGTCTCCTCGAGATAAATATCCCTAACAGTACGAAGCTCTGCAATCTCGCGCTTCAACGTCTCTCGTTCCTCAACGAGTGCACCCAGATCTCCTTGATATTGCCTCTTGAGACTGTCCAGACGCTTCGTAAGAGACCGCCCAAGATTCACATTCACCGTAGGTTTCTCATGTGTCAAGCTGGAGGGAGAACATTAAATAAGTAGGAATGACGTTGGATAGCAGGATTGTATACCTGTTCGCTGAGTGGAGTTCTTCCACCTCTGCTAATGTAATATCTCTCTCGAGCTTCAGCCGTGAGAGATCATGCTCCAGGCCGGAAAGATCGTCATTCAACTCTTTAGACATTTGCTGCCTCAATTCACGTCGACGATCTTCTCCAGACATCGCCGTTAATTTGGCTGCTTGACCGGATAGTAGAACACGTAACCGAGTGACTTCTGCCTCAGCATCACGCCTAGCCTTCCACTCCCTGTCATGCTCTGCCTGTGCCACTAATACACCGTCGATGAAGTTTTTGCTTGTCCTCTGTGGTGTGCGCTCAGTGCTCGAATCAAGAAAAAACAGGAATGCTACCTTCATTCCATCGAATTTTTCCTTGAGATCATCACAGACTGTTTTTCTTGATTCCAATGTCATGGCCACGTCCTCAACAAAATCAACGTCCAATTGAATTCGTTTGACACCCTGCTCTCGGGAACCCTTAATAAGTCCATGTAACTGAGAGATCAGCGAGTTTTCACCCAAGCCCGATTCCGTGACGTGAAGACCATCGACCGATTGAGATGGTTCGCTAATGGTGGATATCGCCTCTACGTCATCTAGACTAAGATTGAGAGTAGGTAATGGCTTGTTCTCTGATGAAAGTATCCTATTCATTTCCATATAAGCAATTCAGATGGGTGAAGGTGTCAGCTTTAGCGACATACATGTTGAGTGTCTGTCTTTCCTCTGGCAGTAATTTTGAGAAAGATTGTTGTAAGTGGAGTTGCTTTGGTTCATCCGCTGTCTTAGCTTGAGGGATTACAGCTGTCAAATCTTTCTCAGATGACCCGTGTGACGCCTTCGGCGTGGAGGGACCATCAGATTCTTGAAGGACAGTGGTCATTTGGTCCAAGGATTTTAATTTATTCCCTTGCACTGAGCTCAAAAGCTCGGCAAAGTCTGTAGTATTTAAGGAGAACCGGATAGGAGGAAGAGCAGGAGCAATGAAGGTTGCATGCGAAGTTCGCTCGACAGGTGAAGACTCGGACAAGTCGTCCGAAGCATCGTGTTGGGATGGGACAGAAGCATCCTCACTCAAAGGCGAATGAATATCAAAGTTGTCGTTATCACTTGGAGCTGAAGACAGATGATGCTGGTCAAGAGTGGGACGTCCATCTCCTGAAGTCTCGGAATCTGATCCATCTTCAACGCTGCGTGGTACATCTACTCGATGATGCGGGGATGTAGATCTCGAGCTCACAAGTGATTCCCGTCCCTCAATACTCCGGTTGGACGTTAATGACATTCTATTTCCATTGATTCGAGGATGCGATTGACCATTAACATCATCACTTTGCCTCGAAATTGCTGGACTCGGAGATCGTGATGGCTCTCTTGACCGACTAGGTAATATTTTGAGATTTATTGTTTGATCTTGCTCGGTAACTACAGAAAATAATTCCGAACGCGGCATTTCTTCCACCAAAGAAAGGGATTGATAACCATCAGTGGAGATTTCCTGAGAAGTAGAGACAGGGGCCAGCCCTTGTCTACCAATAGGTTGAGCGTCTGATCTTGGGGACACCGGACCACTAGGAGACGATGGATGAGTCGACGTGTGATCTGAAAATGTAATGGAAATGGGAGATATTGTTGAATTATCAGTTCCAGCGGGAAGGACTAAACCTCCATAAATGTGGCGTCCCCTTTCTGGTCTGAAAGTGTTAGTCAGGCCTTGAGATGTGCTCGGGCGAGCGTTGGATTGGAGAGGAGGGAGGCCTGATCTTTGATCAAGAATGGGATGTATAGGTTGAACGCTATCGTCATAACTACGCCGCCTGGCCTCGAGGTTAGTACTAGAGACCTGAGATTGGGAATAGTCGAGTCGGTCGTTCGCGTAAGGTGGTGGAGTCATAGTAACAGCCGGATGCACAGGATTTCTGTGCTGCATATCTGAAGGTGGGTCGTTCATGGGTTGTGAAGGAAGAAATCGAGTGTCTTGTCCATTTGAAGACTGCAAAGGACCTCTCGGCTTGACAGACGGCCGAGCAAATACAGGGTCCCTTGCTATGGTCGATTGAGATGCATCATGCTGGCCAACTGGATTTCCATTCAACCTAGATGGTGATGGGACCTGATCTGTTGACGACTAAGATATATGTATATGAATCAATTTTTAAGTGACTCGAAAAGGTGAACATACACTGCCATCCGGAGGATGATTTCGGTCTCTACCTTTTGAAGAACTGCCACCACCATGGCGTTCACGCTCAGCCTTTTTCTGTGTGTACTTTCTGATCTTGATCATACGTTCATTGTGACACTTCATACAATATATGCCTTGACTGGTCTTGGCGAAGATAAGCTCGTCTATCCGATTCTTGCATACTTTACATTTGAAGCAATGCGCGTGATACGAATCGTCGCCAGTCATGATAGCCTCGTCAAGAATGGGGAGATGGCAGACATTACAATTGTAGGAACAGTCAGCACATATGGGTGAGCCATCGGAAAGTAGAAGGAGGTTGGTATCTGCAGTAACTTGATTGCCGCATTTCGCACACTTGAAGCAGTCGACGTGGAAAAATGATTGGCTATAGGTATGAGAAAGTTAGTTTCATATTTCATTTACCGGATACATTGAAGATTTTGGTTTGTGCGCTGCAACCACAAATGAAGCACTCGCATCATGTTTACACTTTCCAAAGTGTGACGGGAAATGCAGTGGATACTGGTAGAGACTCACCCAAAAGCCACCACAAGTCCACCCTGTTCGCTGACAGCAGACTTTTTGCATCCGGGACACAGTTTATCCTCAAGATCGATGACATCCTGAAAATTGCGGCTAGGCTGTTGAATGTTAGAAATGGATTGCTCATGGACAGGGATCGTGACGGGGGTTGAGGTCATAGAAGCGAACATGCCGTGGTCGTTAGGCAAAGATCACGCAGCTGGGTGAGATATATATTGTGCCGGCGCCTAACAGTATTTTTGTGCCCAGGCAGTTAGCACAAAATGTAAGCCTAAACGCTGGGTATCCTGGAAAAGAGAGGAGCAGAACGAGTGTGTGGAGGAAGAGAAAAAGACCTGGGCAAGTGATAGGAATGTACTTGGCGGGCGTTTCAACGCGAATGTCACATAAATGTCACATTTGTCACGTATAAGTGGCAGTGCAGTCTCCCCTGACAAAGTTATCAACAACTGACCTCGTCATCGGGGAGGATTAATGGTTGCCACCATTGAAAATGCATTTCAATGATGATGACTTGTGATATTTGTCCATTCCAGATGATACAGAGGATGACCTGGGCGTCTTTTAGCACATGCCAGGACTCCTGAGTATCCGGATCTCATGTCAACTAACATCAATCATTTCATCAGAACTCCAGATCATGATAATATCTAAATCGAGAAGTACCATCAAAATGTGGTCCGTGCGCGAGCTCAATTACTTTAAGAATAGAGAAAGGTAGTGAATGAGATTTTCCCATCTCTTGTGCTCGGGCATGTACTGTCGCCAGTGAGGTTTTTACCGAGGCACAGTCTTTTGCTGATTGCAAATTACACATCCGAACTCGTCTGTTGGCTTCGGCCTCCAGCAATTTTTGGAAACTTCTCCTGATTATTCAGGATTATATAGTAATATTTAAATAAATAGATTACCTTTTGTCCCTTACTTCTGAGTAATATTTATTTAAACAAATAAATTACCTTTTGTCCTCTGCTTCTACCTGTCTGAAATGGCCTTGGTCACAATTTCTGGGTTTCCTTGTTCAGGGAAAAGTCAGAGGGCATATGAATTAAGTCAATATATGACTTGCAAAGTCCAAGACTTGGGTCTAGAGAGTGTATTCTGTTCTGTTCAAATTATTTCAGATGATGTACTTGGTTTGCAGAGATCAGTCTATGATGGTATGGGGTATATCTGGGGTATATCTTCCTTGATGGTTTGCTTATGCATCAGTTATAGAAAGCTACTCTGAAAAGCCAGCCAGAGGAACCCTGTTCACTGCTGTGCAACGGGCCCTTGCCCCTGACAAGATTGTCATTCTAGACTCTCTTAATTACATCAAGGGATTCCGCTATCAGCTCTACTGTGCTGCACGAGAGGCCAAATGTCGTGTTTGTACAGTATGCTCCAAACTTGGCCTATCTCACAACCCAGCTGACTCAGGGGTAGGTTTATGTTGCCACAAAACCTGACCTTTGTCGAGAGTGGAATGAAAGTCGTCGAGACGAGTACAAATACGCTCCAGAAACGTACGAGTCCTTCATTTCGGATAGCTCTCCCACTCAATGCATTCGCAGACTAGAAAATCTTTTCCTGCGATACGAGGAACCGTCATCAATGGTACGATGGGATGCGCCCCTGTTCATAGCACTGTGGACTGACAAGAGTTTGGCAAACGATGCGATCTGGGAGGCCATCACAAAAGGAAACATTAAACTGCCCAATTCCGGGACGCTCAATGTCTGTCCAACTCGAATTACAAACAGCATTCTAATGACTCACCAGGTTGCAAAAGCCCCATCCGATGCGCTTCAGGCTCTTGAACATACGACGAGTATGATGGTTTCAGCGATCGTAGCTGAGCACTCCGCAGGCCAATTCACTGGAGGACCTGTCAACCTGACACTGAATGGAAGCGTCAAGGTCACAGTCATCCTGCCAGAACGAAATATCACGCTCTCTGAGTTGCAGCGAATGAAGCGACAGTTTGTGAATATTCACAGGAAGTCCATTATCTTGGGTGCAACTGAAAAGGGCGCTATAGACTGGGATGAGACGAATATTGCAGGCGAGTTTGCTCAGTATTTAGAGCAGAATGTAAGACAATAGAACAATAGAAATTGATAACACAACCAAACATAGGCCAACCTGATCTCAGCGCCCTTCTCACTTGCTTTCGACTTCCTCACACTCACAGGGTACGATAGACTACATAGTCGTTTACAGTGAAGACTATTCTCGTTACTAGCCTTTGTCCGTTTCCCGTCTACCAGCATGCCTCTACCTCATGATGGCACGATCTATCTCACAGGCTGCTCTAGGCCTGGAGAAACCTCCCAGTCATGCCCAAAACAGGCCATGATTATTCGTATGTCAGACAAGACTCTCGACCTTCTTGAAGCTATGCCACAGCTTCATTTTGAATTCTCAGATAACCCGGTATGCGTGTCTGACTTACCTGCCCTTCGCCTACAGTTCTCACTATCTACTAGGGTTTGACCATTGATGACACATTTTTTCCTGTGACATCTATCCAGGAGTCTTCTCCCCATGATTTATATCTTCGCACTTCTTCAGCTATCAAGCGTAATGCGCCACTCAAACTCTATGCCAATATCACTGGCAAATTTGCCGTTGAGCGTCAGCTCGACGATCGCATAACAGACAAGGTTCGCGCGAGCGCTGCAGACGCTCAGAATCAGCGTGCTGAACATACTACTATCTTTTTGAAAACGCCTTCTGACCTTCCGCCATCTAATGGCAAGAAGAATAAGGACACTCCAATGTTCCGCAAACCTGTCAAGCCAACTCCAGCTACCTCCACTGCCAGCTCGTCTAGTGGCGCATCCCACGTGCCTCCTCAACCACAGAGGAGTAAAGAGGCCCTTCAGGACATACGTAACCGGATGATTCGCTGCATCGCTGCTGCTCCACGTACCTCGGAACAGGTTGTCAAGCTCGTTGGTGGAAATGACTCTAGCGCAGCCGTGAAACGTGATATACTTGATCTACTTGATGAGGTACTGTGATGTAAATTATCTCAAAAATATACTCACACATAAATAACTACAGATTGCAGAACTTGTGCCCTTGCCAAATAATTCCAAGGCTCCAAAAAGCTATCGTCTCAAGGCCACATCATGGCTCGAGGTTCGTCCTTACGAGACTCCAGGACTGTCAGAAGCCGAACGTACGAACATGGCGAGATCTGCCAAGCTTGCGCTCCGTGCCCTTAAGATTCCAGAGTCTGATCCCGCCTGGAGTTATGTCCAGTACCGGAACTCAAATGGTGATGTCTCCTCCGGCCTTGCCGCTAAACGTTCGGCTGATAGAATTGATTCATCTGAAGCCAGACAGGGCTCTGAACCACCTAAACGCGGGCTCATGTCTACTTCAACAAAGAAGGTCACGAAAGCAAAGGACACTGGTGATCTCAAACCCTCAGCCTCGCGGCCAACGAGCAGCAGTACTCGAGATGATGAGCCTACAAAATCGCAAGTATCTAAACCCTCAGTAACTCGGCGACCTGGTTCTGGATTCAAAGCTAAGCAGCCAACTCCCACTGAGTCTCGTGAGTTTGCAAATGGTCGTAGCCCAGTCATAAATGGGAAGGCTGTTCTAGGGGAACCATCGAACATTACATCAGGCACTCGCCGTTCTCAAAATTCGAGTTCTTCGCAAGCCTCTGATAAAAAGACGTCTTCTAAGAAGGTAGAAGAACTGAGGCGCGATGAGGTTCCTGTTTCGGACTCTGAGCGACCAGAACGGACGAGAGAGCGAGACAGGGACCTCAAGGCTAAAGAAGACAGAGTTCGGGACAAAAAAGCGAGAGACACAGGAGAACGAGACAGGGGTAGGCGGGAGAAGGGGCCAGAGAGAGGGGAACGGGAAAGAATAGAGGAGGAAAGAGAGCGGAACAAAAGAGATCGTGGTATTGAGCGTGACAGAGAAAAAGATCGTGAGCGAGACCGGATGGACCTTGAAAGGCAACGGAATAGGGAGAGAGCGAAAAGGCGAGAAGCTGAGCTCGAGAGCGATAGAGAACTTCAGAAGTCCAATAAGAAGGTTCGAGGCAGAGAATGGTCACAAGAGCGAGAAGAAGGGGAGCATTCGGATGACGGCCACCGTCTATCGAAGCGAAAGATATCTGATGATGGTTATGAATCTTCTTCACGATCAGGTACGAAGAAACGTAAGACAGAATCACATCCGCCTAGGAGTACGAAGCCCAGGGATTTCAGCTTACCAAAGAAGCCTGAAGTTGATTTACCACCCTCACGACCTAAAGTCACCAGGAAAGGATCTTCTCCGCCACCTCTACCCAAAATTTCCAAAGAGTCAACATTACCAAAGATCAAAAAAGGACCCGTTACGAAGACGTCTATTCCTCCTGCAAAGACGTCTTCGGTATCGTCAAACCAGATACCCAACAAATTCAAGTCGAAGCGGCGCCGTCCGGAGGACATTTACACGTCAAGTGAGGATGAAGGAGAGATCAAGATCAAGCGCGAACCTGTCCCCGTCAGTATACCTACCCTCAATGACAACCATCGTGGCGAGAGATCTGTTCAACCTCGTGCACAAGCCATTAAACCCATAGTTACCCGTGACTGTACGGCTCTTGGAGTCCAGTTCGATGATTCTTATCTGCCTTATCTGAGTAACTTCCAGAGGTTGTTGAAGCAGAAGTCCAGAATTCGCGATCTTCTCAGAAAGATGGACCAAGACAGCGTCGACAGCGTCACTGAATCAGATGGAGATAGCGAGGTACTAGACTCTGAGGAATTGAAGAAATTACTTTCGGAGTACCAGAATCAGCACGAGGATCTAGAGAAGATTCAACAAATTTTACAGGACGAGCAGATAGTCTAAGGTTGGTGGGCTTTTTAATCCATGTGTATTATTTGTTGCTTTTGACTATCACTATGTCTGGATATCAGTGAGCTGCTATAAATAGTTCATATAGTCAGCCACTTCGATAGAGTCTATATCCTTCTGCGTGTGTATCATATCATCTGCAGCTTTCTACATGCCCGCCACCTCTGTCGCTTAGGTTACCCTTATTTCGTCTCTATGCCTCCAACGATTCCTATTTCTTTTCGACATTCTACGCCACTTATTGCCCGGACGCTTCATGACTGTGTACCATATATCAATGACCTACAAACTCAAAAACTGAGTCCAATCCTTACCCCCCGAAATGATACTGGTATACAGGACAAAGGAAATATCATCGCTCCCAATGCCAAGGTCTCCGACACACCAATTTCTGATGTTACCCTTGACTCATTTGCACCTTACGAGCCTTCTTTCCCACTGCATCCATCTGCCATTTCCACATCCTCAACATCAGAATCGGGTGTACAACCAAAGTCGCAACCAAATTCTAGACCACATATCAACACTGCCGCTGTTGTGATAACCTTCTCTATTGCATTCACCAGCATTTTGTGTGGCTTGTTTCTCGTGATGCTTATGCGCTACTTGAGAAGACGGAATTTTCCTCAAAGACCAATTTGGTTCAATCGTCGAAGATACAAATCTGGAATGACAAATCTGGAAGATGAACCCGTTGTTTGGATAGGCGTCGACTATACTGGTGGGACTGCGCTCGTCCGCGATATCACGAAAGATCTTGATCTAGAGAGGAAAGAACCTACGAATGCCACCACCAACGAAGCCTCCGCTGGGCCGCTTTATGTCCCACCATCAATCAGATCCACAGATAGTCTTGCTCTCCGTCCTGGCTGCAGTATTCCAAGTATGACCGATTTTCAACAACTACTGGAAGCAGAAGAGGCAGACATCACAATGGCCATCGGTATCGCAATGAGAGACTGCACATATTCTGGGTCAGAACTTAGCACCATCAGTCAAGGCGCCAGTAAGACTACTACAGAGGACTATTTTTATGGATGGGAAAGCAAGAACAGGTCAAGGAAATGCTCAGACGCTTCTGATTCTACAAAACCAACGACAGGGTCGGACGGTTTTTCCATCGCTCCTACGACTTGTTCATCATTAACATCGATCATGGAGGTTCCACATGATAGCGACTTCGAGGAGCTTAACATTGGTGAACCCACGGAGATGGATCTGGAGACCGGAGACACAACTTTTGAAGTCGTAAGGGCGCAAGCGCAAAGCATGGAAATAAAGAGAGGCGTGCTGTTCAATTTGTGCGGTCAAAGAGCCTCGCTTTCGCCAGTACTGGAAGAGGTGGAGATGTCTCCATCTCTGAAGTCTTTGATACTCCCCAGCAATTCCTTCACGGTGATACCATCACTTGTAGTTACTTGTCCGAGTATGATGACAATGTCACACATCCGGCCCAGCTTCAGCAGCGTTTCAGTAGATTTAAACGACTTTCCTCTACCTCCTTCGGCTTTCGATTACGGTCAACCCTTTGATGATTGCAATATGTGCATACCAATTATTCCCGAACTCGATGATAGTAGGACGATAACACGTACACTGTCATAGGTACATCTTAAACGTCTATTTAATCAACTCGTTCGTTCTCTTGGAAACGAAACCTCGAGCTGATTTCTTTGTAGGGGTCCTGACTTGACTGAAATATTTTCAGTCGTCAGGAAAATGATTATGACTGTATCCAATTGGTTAGTTTCTGGGTGGGTCGCATGTTTCGTGATCTTATATCTTATTATAGTACATCATAGATTGACTACACCCTTTGACATTCTTTGAGAAGAGTGACGTCTTTTTAACTTCATGTATATGAGTTTTGGCCTCTGATAATACCAAAATCTATAACAGTTGAATATTTGAATCCTCATTTGGTGCTGGAAAGGTATCAACACATCTTCCTTTTCTCCTGGGTAAGAGAGAGGACAAATTAGGCAGTTATTTACCTATGTCTGGAGGTACTATGTTAACTGTACTCTGCTCACTGTTGGGTGCGAAAGCTAGATTTCAGGGTTTCCCAAACTTTACCAAATGCTAAAGACCCCCAGACCCTCTCATACTTCCCTAGATACTGTTGAAATACGATCGCGGGAGGGTACAAACGGATAGCAAATACAAACTAAGTACACTACTTATATACTGACTTGGGATAAAAAATGTGAAACAAAGGAATCACATACATCGCGCAGGCTCGCATGAGATCCAAATTCCAATAGATACCTATTCTTCTGTTTTCAGATTAGAACACCAAACCATCTGCAGATATCAAGTGTTGGAAAGGCATAACCATTGCCGGCAAGTTTGTTGTTCTATTTTCTTATCATCTATTTTCCCCGCATTTGCATATCATGCCATGATGAAATTGTATATTTATTCCTAAATATAAAAAAACCATTTGATATGTGGCTATTATTAGATTGGCAAACTCGCAACGATACTTCTATGGATTGTTTTCGGACTAGTTTCTTATTGTTCT